>Ga0315912_10000253_pt1 | contig 111423 bp, 99 predicted proteins | sample VfabasoilMG_FD_204469 | JGI IMG/M metagenome (GOLD analysis project Ga0315912, IMG submission 204469) | Garden soil microbial communities collected in Santa Monica, California, United States - V. faba soil | ecosystem: Environmental > Terrestrial > Soil > Garden | place: USA: California... | reverse complement strand
GCAACAGCTCGTCTTGTCCTTCGAACATCGCGCACCTTCCTTCGTGCCCTGTCCAGGGCCAGGGAAGGCGGCGGTTTCTCCACCTCGTTCGACGCTCAGGCTGTTACGAGTTTCGGGGCGGTGCACAGGGTGCAGCTTCGCGACTACCTCGCCAACGAGCGCATCGCGCCGAAGGTCAGCGAAGAGCCCGACCCGACCGCACAGGCGGCGCTTGCCAACTGGCGCGCCAACGCCTCCGTCGCCGCTGCGAGGGAGGGCCTCGACACCCACCTCGTCACGATCCGCACGGGCTGGAACCAAGCCACCGGCCAGTAGCCACCCAGGTAGCGCATGCACACCGGGGAAGTTCTCCGAGCACTCAGGATCGGCGCCCCCCTCGCGCCCCTCCTCTTCTCGACCTCCCTCGTCTGGGCCCAGGTCTCCGACTCCGCGCCGGCTCAGCGCAGCGAGCGTTGGCTCGTCACCGCGCAGGAGATGCGCCTCGGCGACCTCCTCGGCGGAGCGGCAGCGGCGGTCGGTGTGCCGATCGACTTCGACGAGGGGGATACTCAGGCCCGCGTCACCGTCCGCATCCCGAGCGCAGTCACCCCTGACGAGCTCTGGGAGATCGCCTCCCTGGCGCTCGCCTCGCGCGGCCTGACAACCGTCCAGGTGCCCGGCGGGGCCGCGCTGACCGTCGTCAAGCTCGACCAGGCCCAGGGGCTCGCGCGACTCGAGGAGGCGAGCTTCCTGCGCTCGCGCGCCGGCTTCGTGAAGCTCGCCCTGAGCCTCGGCACCGACCGCACCGAGGCCGCCAGCGAAGCCATCAAGCAGGTGCTCTCCAAGCACGGTTCCGTGACCGCCTACCGTGAGTCCAAGACCCTGATCGTCTCGGATCTCCGGCCGCACGTGGCCCAGGCCCTACGAGTCATCGATCTCTTCGACAGCACTCGTGACGCGATCACCGTCGACGAGGTGCCGCTCACGCGCTCGACGCCGGTCTCCTTGGTCGCGCTCCTCGACAAGATCACGGCGGCCCGCAAGACGGCCTTCGGCGAGACCCTGCGCGGGAGCGTGATCGCCGACCCCGAGGGGAAGGGACTGCTCTTGATGGCCCCTCGCGACGAGAAGGTCTACTGGCTGGAGCTGATCCAGCAGCTCGACGTGGGCGAGGAGGTCGTCACCCGGCACTATTCCCCCAGGCGCTTCGGCCTCGCAGAGACGGCCAAGCTCGTCGAGGAGGTGGCGCACTCGGGCGGGACGCTCGGCCCCGGCTCGATCGCGCTGCAGGAGTCCTGGAAGCTCGTTGTGGACGAGCTCACGGGGTCCTTGGTGATCACGACGACACCGCGGCTGCATCAGCGCGTCGAGGACGTACTCAACCGGCTCGAAGCGGCCGCCCCCGACGCGCGCCGACCGATCCGCTCGTTCCCGGTCAGGAATCGCGGCGTCGAGGACCTGAAAGGCCTCCTCGAAGGGCTGCTCGATGCCGGCGCGCTCCAGGAGGCGTTGAAGCCCGAGGCCGTGGCCGGTGCCACCCTGCCGACCGCGAACGGCCCGACCGCTCCGCTCGCCAACCAGCCATCGACGGTCCGCGCCACGAACTCCGACGCCCTGGGCAAGGACGTCATCCTCACCGCCGACAAGTCCACGAACCGCCTGATCGCCATGGGCGAAGGACGGGTGCTCGACGAGCTCGGCCGGCTGATCAACGAGCTGGACGTGCGCACGCCCCAGGTGCTCGTCGAGGCGATCGTGGTGGCGCTCACGGAGGCGGACACCCTGTCGCTCGGTGTCGAGCTGCAGAAGCTCGAAGTCGATGGCGACGTGCAGGGGCGGCTCGGGAGTCTCTTTGGCCTGGGCTCCCCGGATCCCTCGATCGGTCCCCTACCCCCGCTGACGGGGACAGGTTTTTCGGCCGTCGTCCTGGACCCTGGGAACTTCAGCGCCGTCGTGCGGGCACTCTCGACGGTCAACGAAGGTCGCACGGTCACCATGCCGAAGGTGCTGGTCAACAACAACCAGCCCGCCGTCCTGAACAGCGTCCTCCAAACGCCCTTCGCGAGCACGAACGCCTCGACCACCGTCGCCACGACGAGCTTTGGCGGGACACAGGACGCCGGCACACAGATCACGGTGACGCCGCAGGTCGCCGACGGTGACCAGCTCGTCCTCGCCTACACCATTAGTCTCTCGGCCTTCGTAGGGACCTCGGCCGACCCGAACCTCCCGCCGCCGCGCCAGGAGAACCGGCTGCAGAGTGTCGTCACGGTGCCCGACGGCTTTGCAGTGGTGGTCGGGGGCCTTGAGATCGAGCGCGAGTCGACGTCGAAGAGCCAGGTGCCGTTTCTTGGTGACATGCCCCTGATCGGGGCGCTCTTCGGCAACCGCACAGACGACGAGAACCGCTCGCGCTTCTTCGTCTTCCTGCGCTGCACGGTCGAGCGCTCGCAGAGCTTGGAGGCCCTCCGCTACCTGGGCGAGAAGGACTTCCAGGCCGCGGGGATCGAGGACGGCTGGCCAAGGCTCGAGCCGAGGTGGATCAAGTGAGGCGGCTCGTCGTGGCGCTGCTCGTCGCGGCGGGCTGTCGTGCGACCGCGACGGGTCCGTACACGCCGCCTGCGGCCACGGCGCGAAACTCGATCGAGGCGCAGCGGCTGACCGCGCTCGCTGGTGACGTGGTCGAGGGAGACCCCGCCCGAGCCGAGGAACTCCTGCGTGAAGCCCTGACCGCCGACCTCTACCACGGGCCCGCGCACAACAACCTCGGCGTCCTCTACCTCAAGGACGGGAAGCTCTACGAGGCAGCGCACGAGTTCGAGTGGGCGCGCAAGCTGATGCCGGGCCACACCGACCCCAGGGTCAACCTCGCGATCACGCTGGAGCGCGCGGGGAAGATTGGCGACGCGATGGACGCCTACAGGGCTGCGCTCGAAGTCGAACCGGAGTGCGTCCCGGCGATGCAGGGCGCGGCGATGCTCGCCGTGCGGTCGGGCCAGAAGGACCCCTCCATCGAGCACTGGCTCGCAGAGATCTCGCAGCGTGGTGACACCGACGCCTGGAGAGGCTGGGCGCTCGTGCAGCGCGCAAAGCGCGGTCCCGTCAGTGCCGGCCAGCGCCCGTAGGCGTGTGTCGCGACTGATGGGGCCCCCGCACTGTCCGCTCGCTGGGACCCGGATGCATCGCGCGTCGGTGATGACGGAGACCACCGCCTGGTCGCTTACGCCCCTTCGATGCCCGCGGAGCGCACGAAGTGCAGGGCCATCGCGTTGTCCTGCCAGCCGCGCCAGCTCATGACGACCTGACTCGCTGTCATGCCGGGAAAGACCTCGGTGGTCGGCCTGTAGCGGCCGCCACCGATCACAAGCACGCAAGCGCGCGGATCGAGGGAGACTGGATCGCTCTCCAGGTGGGCAGCGACGAGGCGTGCCTCCCCGCCGAGCTGGACCGTCACCGTGAATTCGACGCGAGCCATCTGCGCAGGCTACGCCGACTTGATCAAGGCTGAGTTAACGACCTCGCCATCGCGGCGTGTGCGGATTGAGGATCCCGCGGTCTCGTTGCAGGCGGGGGCCCGCATCGCTCCCGTGACGGCGATCGAGGAAGTGTGACGGGTCGGTCGGAGACGCATGCTCGCTCTCTGGCCACGCCGCGTGAGTCGCCGTCGGGAGTCCGCTGCGGCTGACAGCCAGGTCGTGCGCGCTGGTTCAGTCCCCGTGCAGCTCCATGGCCACGTCGACGATCTGATGGACAACCGCGATGCCAGCGACGCTCGCGAGGGTCACGCGGGCGCTGCGCTCACCAGAAAACATCTCCGGGAATCCTGGCGGGCCGCGCGCGCTCGATCGTGAAGAAGCCCCGCCGAAAGGCGACGCACACGATCGCACCCGCACCTCACCTCCCGTCATCCGCGCGAAGCGACTCCGCTCGCGGTGTGGTGTCTGTTGTTGAGCTTGCGCCCGAACGCTCGGCGCAACCCGCAGCTCACGACAGATCCCATCGTTGTCCGTCGAACGGATAACGAGACCGACACGACCGCTCACTGAACACCCCACTACGTTCGGCCACACGCGCGGCGCTCCCACGCCGTGCGCCCTGGCTCGGCTTCCCCCTCACTGAGGAGAGACCATGGCAAGACGCTCGCTGAAGAACACGGGAGGAGTCCCCTTCCTCACGCTCAAGGGCTACTTCGTCGTCCGCGAGAAGCAGATGCCGGACGGCGACACCATCGCCTTCGTGGCAACCAAGGCGTACCCGAAGAGCCCGGTCGAGACGAACGTGCCGGTCAACACGACCGGGGCCAAGACCGTCAACATCCGCCTCCAATCGATCGACGCCCCGGAGAAGAAGCAGCCGAGCGGGGCCAAGTCGCGGGATGTGCTCCTGAAGCACCTGGGGTTCGACCCCGTCGCCCTGGGCCTGGCCGACAACGACTTCACGGCCGATGGCACAACCACCAAGATCCCCGGATGGCTCGCGACTCACGGGCTGGACGGCAACCAGCGCCCGCTGGGCTACGTGTTCCATGACAACCCCGGCTTCTCGCACGGCAAGGTGGTGTCGGCCTCCGACGTCGAAGCCGTGCTCGGATCGAGCGCCAACTACCTCCAGGTCACGAAGGGATGGGCGTTCCCAGCCTTCTACCAGAACACCGACGAGACGCACGCCGTGGTGTTCCAGGAGGCCGCGTCGAAGGCAAGGAGCGCGGGCAGGGGCGTCTGGAATGCCGACGTCACCACCACGGGCTTCGTCCCGACGAAGGACGCGCTCGGGGCCGGCGGCGCGCTCGTCTACCCGAAGTTCTTCCGCCGCGTCGAGAAGTGGAAGAACGCCAAGCCCAGCGCCTCAGCCTTCATCACCTGGCTCAAGGCGCAGTCCGACGGGAAGAAGCTGGTGCACGGCGTCACGACGAACGCGGTGCCGCTCTGGAAGCTCTTCGTCGCCGTCGGCGCGAAGAAGGTCGCCGTCCCCTACGACGTCACGAAGTTGTGGTTCAGCGAGTAGCGCTCGCTGTCGCAGCCCAAGCCCTACCAGCAAAGAGGCGAGAACACATGAGCCACGTTCGTTTCGTTCAGCACCGCGCCGTCCACTTCGTCGCCTTGCTTCTCTGGTTCGTGCCAGGCTGCCGATCAGCAACGCTGAAGAGCGACCAAGTGGACCTGCGAGAGGCTGTCATCAATCTGTACCGTGAACAACTCTTCGACAACATCGTCCGGTTCAAGCGAATGGAGCCGATGCTCTTGGTAACGTACTCGCAGCTTCAGGGGCAAGTGACGACCAAGGTCTCGGGGTCCGGTACAGCTACCAAGGCCGAGCTGGACAACACATTCGGGGCCCCGCCCGGCGTAGGAAACGTCACCGATGTAGACACCCTCACGCACAGCCTCAGCGTCACCATCGGCCAAGACATCGCGCTGACGCTTCGGGGAGATCCCGTGACGCTCGCGGACACGTACAACGCGATCATCAAATTCGCCCAGACGGCCGGCTACTTGGAACGGGGGAAGGAGCCACCGGGTGACGCGAATAGCTACGTTGCCATGAAGCGGTTCGGGGACGAGTACTACTGGGTGCCAGAGTCCGCACGCCCTGCATTCATCGACCTCTACAACCAGACAGTCTTGAAGTTCAACCCCGGGAAGCTCTTCTCGACGCTTCAAGAGCTGATGGACTTCAACAGCGCGCCTATGATCCAAAGTGTGCAGTAGCACTGATGGGCGCGGACGACAGGCCCTTGGCCTCCCGGCCCCACTTGGGTGCGGTCTATCTGCAATCGGATCCAGCGTTAGGCAGCTGTACGCTAGGCTCCCCGATCGGTCGCCAACCGCTGGATGATCATCTGGACCAGCCCCGGCTCGTCCCCTTCCACCATCCCGACCTGCAGGGCGCGAGCGTCAACCGGAGCACCCGGGTACGGGGCAGCGGCCATCAGGGCGAAGCGCGTGTCGTGGCCCGCCCCGGCTAGCACCAGCGCGAACCGGGCGCGTCTGGCGCGATCCAGGGCGGCTCGGGGGACCGACGGACCCGTCGCCGCGTCGAGGCTGACCTCCAGCCCCCGCTGCCGCAGGGCAGCCGCGAGCCGCTGGGCAAGGGCGGCCGAGGCCTCGTCCGCGACGATCAGGAGGTCCCAGGCGCGGGTGTCCTTCACGGGGGCATGAGGGCTCGGCGCGCAGAGGAGGTCAAGCGGCCGCCCGGCAGAGACCATTGCGTCTGGCGACCAAACCGGGGTCCCAGCCGACGAACAGCGCCGCCCGCGTCTTGTTGATCCTCCCGCGCTTGGTGCGCGAGACGCGCAGCGCGGCGATCAGGTCCGAGCGCGGCGGGTGGCGCGAGGGCAGGCGGCGCAGCAGAGACGTGCCGCATTCTTGCGCCAGGCGCGCGACGAGCTCGGGCTCGAGCTGCTGGTCGCGGTCGGCGACGTGGCGGCGGGCGAAGAGCACCAGCTTGTAGACCAGGTTCTCGAGCTCGCGCACGTTGCCGGGCCAGGGTTGGCGCCAGAGCAGGGCGTAGCTCGCTTCGCTCAATTGGGGCGCGCGCAGGCCTTCGCGGGCGGCGAAGCGCGCCAGCAGGCAGTCGACCAGCGGCAGGATGTCCTCGCGCCGCAGCGCCAGGGGCGGGATGCTGATCTGCAGCCGTTCGAGGCGCTCGGCCAGGTCCGGTCGCAGCTGGCCGGTGCGCGCCAGCTCGGACGGCGACGCGGGCAAGGGGACGCACAGGCGCGGCGCGGCCTCCTCGTCCGGAAGCGTGCCGCGCGCGGCGGCGAGCTCGTCGTCGAGCAGCACGTGCAGCAGCACCTCCTGCAGCGCCGTGCCCGCGCGCTCGAGGTCGTCGAGCACCAGCGTGCCCCCGCCGCGCGTCAGCAGCGCGCGCAGGCGCTCGGGGTCGTCGAGCGCCGTCGCGTGCACCACGCGCAGCGCCTGCTGCGTGCTGCGGCCTTCGAAATGCGCCCAGCGCGCGAGCACCTGCTTGCCGACGCCGCGCGGGCCGCTGAGCACCAGCACCTCCCCGGCGCGCGCGGCCAGCACGAAGCGGTCGGCGAAGGCGCGGAAGTCGCTGCGGCGCGCGTCGAACCAGACGTCGTGGCCGAAGGTGGACTGGTGCCAGGCTCGGAACTGCGCGATGCGGTGCGCCCAGGCCTCCTGGTCGCAGAGCGCCTGCAGGCGCTCGAGGTCCGCCGCGCGGAACTCGCGCCGGCGGTTGGACTCGATCGCCACCAGGCCGTGGATGCGGCCGTGGATGCGCACGAGCAGGACCACGCCCGAGGCCGCGGCGCCGTGCAGCGAGAGTCGCGCGTCCGGCTCGTCGAACAGCAGCGGCCCGCCGGCGGCCAGCGCGCGCTCGATCGACTTGCCGCGCCCGGGCTCGGCTGCGGGAAAGCCCTGGCCCTGCCCGCCCTGGGCGACCAGCCGCGCTGTCGCCAGCGTCGTGTCGAAACTCCACCACAGGCGCGTCTGCGTCTTGATCCCCAGCGCCTCGAGCAGCTCCTCGGAGCTCCGGCGCTCGATCGCCGCGCCGGCGTGCTCGAGCCCGCGCGTGTCGTCGTCGGCCTCCGGCGCGGCGGGCGGCCGCTGCAGCACGGCCGACCACGCCTGAGCCCAGGCGCGCCGGCGCGCTGCGGCCGGGACCAGGTGGTGCTCGAACTCGAGATGCAGCCAGCCGATCACCTCGCCGTCGGCGTCGAGCACGGGCTCGACGCACAGCGCGCGCGTCTCGCCCGCCCCCAACAGCGGCCCCGCGAGGCGCGCCTCGCCGCGGTGCTCGATCCAGGCCTGCGCGGCGACGACCACGCGCTGGAAGGCGGTGCCCGGCACGGTCGGCGCGCTTTCGACGTCGAGCAGCCAGGCGTCGAGGCCCGCGCGCAGCGCCGGCGCCACGTCGTGCGCGATGCAGCGCGCACCCAGGCCGCGCTGGAAGCGGAACACGGCGCACGCGCTGGCGCCCCACAGGCTGCGGTCGCAGCGCGGGGCGGGTGCGCCGCCGGGTCCGTCGCTCGCCCCGGCGCCCTGCGCGCCGAGCGGCCCGGCGCCCTGCGCGCCGGGCAGGCCGGGCGGGCCGGGCAGGCCGGGAGCTGGCACCGCGGTCGCCACGCCGGTCCGTTCGGTGCGCGGACGGCCCGCGAGCACCGGCAGCCACTCGCGGCGGCGCTCGCGCAGCTCGACCAGCGCGGCCGGCAGCGCGAAGGGCCAGGGGCGCGAGCCGACCAGCGCGGCGCGCGCGCCCGCGGGGTCGTCGAGCAGGAGCCGCGTCCAGGCCAGGAGCACGCGCAGCCGTGTCGCGGCGCCGACGCGCGGCAGCTGCTCGAGCAGCAGCGCGCGCGCCTCGCGCACCGCGCCGCGGTCGAGCAGGCACTCGCACCAGGCGGCCAGCGCGCTGCGCGCCGTCGCGGCGTCGCCCGCGGCGCGCGCGTCGTCGAGCAGCGCGCGCAGCGGCGCTTCGCTGGCGCGCGGACCCGCGGCGAGCGCCAGCCAGCGCGCGCGCCAGAGACGCGCCTCGAGCGGCCTGGCCCCGGCGCGCTCCAAGGCCTCGCACAGGCGCCGCGCGACCTCGAGCGCCGGCTCGCCGGGTGCCGGGACGGTCGGCACCGCTTCGCTCAGCGCGCGCTGCTCCTCGAGCTGGGTCCAGGCCTCCTGGTGGCTGCCGGCGTGCTCGCCGAACCACAGGAAACTGTCGGCCGGCACGAGCACGTCGAGGTGGCAGCGCACCAGGTCGCGCAGCGAGCGCGCCAGCTGGCCCTGGCTGTGGCGCTCGAGCTCGCCGCGCGCGCGACCGAGGTCGATGCCGACCGTCTGGGCGCGCGACGCCTGGGCGTCGTCGAGCATCAGGCGCAGCACCCGCACCAGGTTGCGCGCGCGCCGCTGGGGCTCGCCGGAGACCTCGGGCAGCAAGAGCTCGAGGACTTCGTCCGCGTCGGCCGGGGCGCTCATGAGCCGCGCCCCCCCGCCCCGGCTGCGCTGCGCGCGAGGCGCCGGAGCACCGCCTGCTGGGCTTGCAGGCGCGCCGCACCGCGCAGGGCGGTGTCGAGCGCGCGCGCAGTCGCCGCGGCCTCGGGCCTGCGCCCGAGCGCCAGGCCGTCGCGCAAGCGCTCGCGGTCCGCCGCGCCCAGGCGCCCGTCGACCGCCGCGAGGTGCACGCCGACGCCCGGCGCGTCGCCTTCGATCCAGCACGCCAGCGCCAGCACGAGGTGCGCGCGCAACTTGCGCCGCGCGTGCAACCCGTGCTGCAGGAGCGCCAGCGCCGCGGCGCGCGCGCGCTGCGTGCGGCCCTCGGCGAGCGTGGTGATCGCCGTGGCGAGCAGGCGCAGGCCGCGCGGCAGGCTGCGGTCGGCGCAGCGCAGGAACTCGCCGCTCGCGGGCCAGCTCTCGAGCGGCGCGGCGAGGCAGCCCTGCAACAGCGCCGCACCCGGACGCGTCTCCGCGCCGCGGTCGGCCAGGTGGCGAGTCAGCTCGCCACGCCAACCCGCGCGCGGCCGGCCGAGCACGACCTCGACCGCGGCGCCGAACGGCTCGCAGCGCGCGCGCAACAGCGCCAAGCGTGCGAACCAGCGCGCGTGCTCGGCGCGCTGCACGCGCGCCAGCTCGCGCTCGGCGCGCGCCAGGCGCCAGACCGGGTCGTGGTCGGCGGGCAGGGCCTCGAGCGCCGCGCGCGCGGCGGCGTGCGCGGTCGCGGGGACGGTCGGCGCGTCGGAGGGACCCAGTTCAGGGGGCGGGGTTCGTCGCGGGCGGGACTTCATGGTGTTGGGTCTCCGGGCTCTGCGTCCTGCGTGCGCTCGCGCCGCTCGCCGGGTTCACGTCGCTCGCTGCGGTCGCCGGGTTCACGTCGCTCGCTGCGCTCGGCGGGCTCGCTCGCCGCGAGCAGCGTCTCGAGGCCGCGCCGCGCGCGCCGCGCGATCTCGACCGCGGGCACCGACTGCAGGCGCGACACCTCCGCCAGCGGCACGCGGAAGATCAGGAGCTCGAGGCAGGCGCGCCGCTCCTCGATCGGCAGCCGGTTGAAGGCCGCGGCAGCGCGCAGCAGGTCCTGGGCCGCCAGGCCGATCGTCGCCGCCAGACGCCCGAAGGTCGCCGCCGCGCCGGCGTCCGCGACACCGGGCTCGGCGTCCTCCTCGACCACCTCGAGCAGCGCGCGTTCCACCAGCCGCGCGAGCCAGGCGTCGAAGTCCGGCTCGCCGCGGTAGCGCGGAGCCCAGTGCGCGACCAGCGCCAGGCTGCGCAGGTGGACGCGGTCGGCATCGACCAGCCAGGCCTGCTCGCGCAGCCGCCGCGCGACCACCGCGCGCACCTGCAGCGGGTCGTCGGCGACGATGCGCGCCAGGATCTCGCGCGCGGTCGCCGCGGAGAACAGCGCACGCCAGCGCGGCCCCGGTCCGGGCTCGGCGCGCGTCTCGCTCGCCGGAGCGCCGCGCAGCTCGGCGAAGAGCCGGCGCGGACGGCCGGCTTGGGCCTCGGGCGGATCGGTCTGTGCGCGCTGGACACGGCTCACCGTTCGCTCCTCCTTCACCCGACCCGCTGGGGGTCGACCCTCCCCGGCGCTCCCCGCGGAGATCGGCGCCCGCGAGGCGTCCGACACCACGCCGTGCTCCGCGTGCTCGCGGGACGTCGTCCGGACGTGCGTCGAGTCTAGTGAAGCCGGCCGGGTCCGAACCCCGGCTGCGCATTCCGTGCGTCGCTCCCGGCTGCCGACGCCCGCCGGAGCCCGGCTCGGGCAAGGACTTGCGCGCGCGCACCGGGCTCGCGGCTCCAGCGTCCGCGCTGCGCGCGCCCGGGCGCCCGAGCGGCGGCTTTCCCCGTTCTCACAGGCGGCATGGGCCTCGCGCCCGGGCTTGCGCGTTGTGGGCCGCTTCCGCGCTGCGCTAGGATCGCCCGCGTCCCAGCCGCGGCTGCGCGCCCCCGCGCGCCCGCGCGAAAGGCCCGCGTGATCCAACTGCTCTCCGGCAAGACCGGCATCGTCTTCGGCGTCGCCAACAAGCGCTCGATCGCCTGGTCCTGCGCCCAATCCTTGGCCTCGCAGGGCATGCGCCTGGCCTTCACCTACGCCGGCGAGCGCATCGAGCAGAACGTGCGCGAGCTGGCGGCCGAGGTGCCGGGCTCGCTGTGCCTGCCCTGCGACGTCACCAAGCCCGAGGAGATCGACGAGGTGATGCGCGTGCTCGGCAACGAGTTCGGCGGCCTCGATTGCGTCGTCCACGCCGTGGCCTTCGCGCGCCGCGAGGAGCTGCAGGGCGACTTCTTCAACACCTCGCGCGACGGCTACATGATCGCGCACGAGGTCTCGGCCTACTCGCTGACCGCGATCGTGCGCCGCGCCCTGCCCTTGATGGAAGGCCGCGGCGGCTCGGTCGTGACGCTGACCTACATCGGCGGCGAGCGCGTGGTGCCCAATTACAACGTGATGGGCATCGCCAAGGCGGCGCTGGAGGCCTCGGTGCGCTACCTGGCCCACGACCTCGGCCCGCGAGGCTTGCGCGTCAACGCGATCAGCGCCGGGCCGATCCGCACGCTCTCGGCCTCGGGCGTCTCGGGCTTCACCGAGATCCTCGACCACATCGCCGAGAAGGCGCCGCTGCGCCGCAACGTGACCGCCGACGAGGTCGGCGACGCCTGCTTGTTCCTCGCCAGCCCGCTGTCGCGCGGCATCACGGGCAGCGTGCTGTACGTCGACGCCGGCTTCCACGTGATGGGCGTGTGAGCGTCGCGCCCGAGCTCCTGGCGGGCGACCTGGCGCGGCTGACGCGGCTGCGCGACGCCTTCCTCGCCGGCCGCGGCCGCTCGCCCTGGCGCGACGAGCGCGACCTCGAGCTCTACGACGCGGTCTTCGGCCAGCGCATCGCCTGGAAATGGGCCGCGGTGCTCGACGAGCTCGCGCGGCGCGGCTTCGTCGCGCCCGCGGGCGAGGTGCTCGACTTCGGCTGCGGCACCGGGGTCGCCGCGCGCGCCTGGCTGACGCGCCACGCGGCGACGACGCGCGCGCTGCGGCTGCACGACAGCTCGGAGCTCGCCGCGGCCTTCGCCGCCGGGCGCGTGCGGCGCGAGCGGCCGGAGCTCCAGCCTTCGATGGGATTGGGCGCGGCGGCCCCCGCGACGCTGCTGGTCAGCCACGTGCTCAGCGAGCTGGCCGCGCCCGAGCTCGAGGACCTGGTCGAGCTGGCGCGCGGCGCGCAGTGCGTCGCCTGGGTCGAGCCCGGCAGCCGCGACACCAGCCGCGACCTGTCCAAGGTGCGCGACGCGCTGCTGGGCGAGTTCGCGCCCGTCGCGCCCTGCACCCACCGCGCCGCCTGCCCGGTGCTGGCGCCCGAGCACGGCCAGGACTGGTGCCACTCCTTCGCGCGCGCGCCGGCCGAGGTCTACACCACCGGCAGCTGGGCGCGCATCGGCAACCACCTGGGCATCGACCTGCGCAGCCTGCCCTACTCCTTCGTCGTGCTCCTGCGCCGCGAGCTGGCGCCGGCCGCACCCGCGCCGGAGGTCGAGCGCCTGCTCGGCCGCGCGCGCGTCGAGAAGGGCCGCCTGCGCTTCCAGTCCTGCGGCAGCGCGGGGCTGCGCGAGCTGCGCCTGCTCGAGCGCGACGACCGCGCGCTGTTCGACACGCTGGAGGACAGCGCGGGCCGCGGGCTGACGCTGGCGCTCGAGGCCGAGGACGGCCGCGTGCGCAAGGCGCGCAGCTGGCCCGACTGAGGCCCGGTCCCCGCGCGCGTCAGCCCTTGACGCGCGGCTCGGGCGGCGGGTCCTTGCGCGGCGGCGTCGCCTGCTCGACCTCGCGCTGCTTGTCGCGGAAGCGCTGCTGACGCTCCTCGGCCTTGGCGGCGTGCAGCCGCTTGGCGAGCTCGGCGCGGTCCCAGTGGAACGTGTCGGCGGGCACGTCCGGCCGCGCGCGCACCAGCGCGTCGGCGGCCGCGATCCAGACGCCGATCGTCCCGGCCAGCGTCGGGTGCAGCTTGTCGGGCTGCAAGAGCTCGGGCAGCTCGCTGGCGAAGAACAGGTTGCCGCGCAGCTTGAACTCCTGCCCGCCGCGCACGCGCTGGGTGAACTCGCCCAGCGGGAAGAGCACCACGTGCTTGCGCTCGCGCGCCCAGGCCGCGAGGCGCTGGTTGAGCTGCGCCAGCGCCTCGACGCTCGGCACCTGCTCGGGTTGCAGCATCTGCGGCCGGCCGTCGAGCGCGGAGTGCATGTCGGGCAGGTCGCCGAGCAGGATCGGGCAGGTGAAGGGCGCGAGCAGCTCGAGGCCCTGCTCGAAGCTCGCCAGGCGCTGTGCCTCGTCGGCGCGCCGGCCGTAGCCGAACCAGAACAGGAAATCGAGCGCCACGAGCAGCGTCGGCTCGCTGGCGCGCGCGGCCTCGACCTCCTGGCGCGCGACGCCCTGCGGGTTGGCGAAGAACAGCAGCGAGGCGTGACCCTTGACCGGCTGGTGTTCGCCGCGCAGCGCGACCGCGATCACGTCGGCCAGCGTCGCCGGCGCGCCGACCTCGGCGTTCAGGCCGAAGCCCTGCGAGAGGCTGGCGCCGATCACCGCCACACGCTGGACGACGCTCCCCGGCGCCGCCGGTGCGACCGGTGCGGCCGGGGCCTGCGCAACCGGAGCCTGGACGAGCAGCGGGGTCGCGAGCAGCAGGGTGGTCAGCATGGTTTCAGAGCGGCCGAGGGCCGCGCGCTGGATCGTGTGGAACGTCCCTCGACCTTCTATCATCCCGGCCGCGGCGCGCCCACCCCTGCCCCGCCCGCACCCGAGCGCTCCCCTGCCGTCCCCCGAGATCTTCTTCGCCGCCTGCGCGCCCGGGCTGGAGCCCGTCCTGCACGAGGAGGTGCGCGCGCTGCGCCTCGCGCGCAGCGAGCGCCAGGTCGGCGGCGTGCGCTTCGAGGGCACGCTGGCCGACGCGCGGCGCGCCAACCTCGAGCTGCGCACGGCGGTGCGCGTGCTGCGGCGCCTGACGCGCTTCCATGCGGCCGACGGGGACGCGCTCTACGCCGCCGTGCGCGAGCTGCCCTGGGAGCGGCTGGTGCCGGAGGGCGGCACGCTGCGCGTCGACGCGCAGTCGAGCGAGTCGGCGCTCGACCACACCTTGTTCATCGAGCAGCGCGTCAAGGACGCCGTCGTCGACGCGCTGCGCGAACGGCGCGGCGCGCGGCCGGACGTCTCGAAGGACGATCCCGACGTGCCGCTGCACGTGCACGTCTTCCGCGACCGCTGCACGCTGGCCCTCGACACCTCGGGCGACTCGCTGCACCTGCGCGGCTGGCGCCGCTTCCAGGGGCGCGCGCCGCTGGCGGAGACCCTGGCGGCGGGGCTGGTGCTCTCCTCGGGCTGGGACCGGCGCGCTCCGCTCGTCGATCCCTTCGCCGGCTCGGGCACGATCCTGGTCGAGGCGGCGCTCTGGGCGCTCGACGTCGCACCCGGGCTGTCGCGCGAGCGCTTCGCCTTCCGGCGCTGGCCCGACCACGACGAGACCGCCTGGCAGGCGCAGCGCGCGGCGGCGCAGGCGCGGCGGCGCGCGCTGCCCAAGCTCGCGCTGCTCGGCTTCGAAGCCGACCGCGCCACCGTCGACGGCGCGCGCGAGAACCTGGCGGCGGCCGGCGTGGCCGAGAACGTGACGCTCGAGTGCGCCCGTGCGCAGGACTGGCAACCGCGGCGCGGCTGGAACGCCTGGATCGTCACCAACCCGCCCTATGGACACCGCGTCGGCGAGCGCGGTGGCGAGCGCGGCGACGTGGCGGGCCTGTACCGGGCCTTCGGCGCGCTGCTGCGCGAGCGCTGCGCCGGCTACCGGCTGGCGCTGCTCTCGGGCGACACGCAGCTGACCCAGGCGCTGGGCCTCGCGCCGCTGCGCCGCAGCGCGCTCAAGAACGGCGGGCTCGACTGCGAGCTGGTCGCGTTCGAGCTCTGAGGCGCTAGCGCCCGCTCTGCTCGCCGCGCCAGCGCTCGGCGCAGGTCCGCGCCAGCCAGGACTCCTCGCGGAGCATGGCGAAGACCAGCGCGTGCTCCTCGGTCGAGAGCGAGGCCTTGCGGTGCTCGCGCGTGCCGTCCCACAGCTCTACGACTCGCACGGAGTCGCGGGTCGGGCTTCAGGTCTCCAGCGCGGACTCGGGCACCACGCGGTACTTCCCGGCCGCGAAGAGCAGGTCGAAGGCCGCGCGCTCGGTCGCCAGCCGGCGGGCGTGCACGCGCGCCTGGTGCACGGCGAGGTCCTCGCTGGCGGCGCGCGCGTAGCGGCGCTCGTAGTCCTCGTCGACGTCGCCCTCGGCGGAGTACGGCCCGCGCAGCCAGCGGCCGAAGTCGGCGCGCGCCGCGACCACCTCGGCGATCGACGCCAGCTGCTGGTCGCGCAGCGCCTGCTCCTGCAGCAGCAACCCGGTCCCCTCGACCTCGGCCGGGCCCTCGCGCAGGCGCGTGATCTCGCACTCGAGGCGGAAGCGCAGGCGCGCCAGGCGCTCGTCGCCGCTCGCCTCGAGCGCGGCGCGCAGGGCCGCGGGGTCGGCGACCACGACCGCGGGCAGCTCGAACAGGGCGTCGAGGTCCGGCGCGGGCGTCCGCGGCTGCGGGCCGAAGGGCAACGCGGGCTCGACCGCGGCGCGCGGCTCGGGCAGCGCGGGCGACGCACGCTCGAGCTCGACCGGGGCGCGCGCCGGCACCGCGGCCTTCGCGCGCGGCGGCAGGGGTGGCAGCGCGGAGGCGCGCTGGCCGGGCAACGGCTCCAGCGCCAGGCCCGCGAGCAGGCTGGTGCAGACGAGGCCGCTGAGACCGAGCAGGGAACGCGGGGCAGGCATGCTGCGCCCCGATGTGACGGCCCTCCGGCTCGCTTGCAGCGCGGCCGGAAAAACAGCGCTCAGTGGTGGTGGTGGCCGCCCGGACCGTGCGGGTGGCCGTGCTCGAGCTCCTCGAGGGTCGCGTCGCGCACGCCTTCGACCGTGACGTCGAAGCACAGCACCTTGCCCGCCAGCGGGTGGTTCTGGTCGATCGTCACCTGCGCGCCCTCGACGGCCGCGATCCAGACCGTCACCTGCTGGCCGCGCTGGTCCTCGGCCGAGAACTGCATGCCGCTCTCGAGCTCGACGCCCTCGGGGAAGGCCTCGCGCGGCACCTGCTGGCGCCCGCGCGGGTCGTGCTCGCCGTAGCCTTCGGCGGGCGGCAGGCGCAGCTCGACGCGCGCGCCGGCCTGCTTGCCGTCCAGGCCCTTCTCGAGGCCGGGCACGACGTTGTTCGCGCCCTGCAGGTAGTCGAGCGGCCGGCCGCCGACGGAGGAGTCGAGCACGCTGCCGGCTTCGTCGCGCAGCGTGTAGTGGATCGTGACGACCTTGCCAGCAGCGATCTTCATGGATGGGTGGGGGTGCGGGGGACTTGCGGAGCGAACAGGGTGGTCAGTCGCTGCGGCGCGCGCGCGCCGGCGGTGCGCAGCAGCGAGATCAGCATCGCCAGGCCGAGCACGACGGCGGCGGCCTGGGCGAGGAACGGCGCATGCTGGTGGACGACGCCGGCCGTGGCCGTCGGGACCAGCCCGAACCAGCCGTAGAGGGCGTCGATCGTCAACCCGAGCAGCAGCGTGACGACCGCCAGGGCCGTGACGTGCACCAGGACCACGCGCGTGCCCAGGTGGCGGCGCAGCACGAACAGCGAACCCAGGTTGGTCGCCGGGCTGGCGAGCAGGAAGACGAAGGCCGCGCCGGGGCTCATGCCCTTGAGGATCAGCGTCGCGGCGATGGTCGTCGACGCCGCCGCGCAGACGTAGATCGGGATGCCGATCGCCAGCATCAGCAGCATGCCCGGGAAGCCGCGCACGGCCGGATGCTCGAAGACCTCGGCCGGCACGAGCACGCTGATCAGGCCCGAGAGCAGCGTGCCGAGGAGCAGCGACACCGTCAGGTCGTCGAGCAGATCGACGAAGGCGTGGCGCAGCACGCGCTGGAGCCAGGGGGCGCGGCGCGCGACCGGTGCGGCGTGCGCGTGCCCCGCGTGCCCCGCGTGCCCCGCGTGCGCGGTCTCGGCGTGCGCGTCCGGGGCGGGCGCCGCGGCGGGCTCGGTGTGCGCGCAGCAGTCGTGCGCGGGCTGCTGCGCCGGGGCGGCCGCGGGCGCGGGCTCGCGGTCGAAGCCGCGGCGCACCAGCAGGTTGACCGCGCTGCCGGTGAACAGCGCCGAGAGCACGGCCCCGATCGGGCGGGCGATGGTCATCAGCGGATCGAGCAGCGCCCAGGTCACGGTCAGCGAGTCGACGCCCGTCTCGGGGGTCGAGATCAGGAAGGCCGAGGTCGCGCCCTTGCTGGCGCCCGAGCGGCGCATCTCGACCGCGACCGGCACGACCGAGCACGAGCACAAGGGCAGCGGCGCGCCGACCAGCGAGGCGATCGCCACCGACTTGAAGTCGTCGCCGCGCACGTGCTTCGTCAGGCGTTCGAGGCTCAGGAGCTGGCTCAGCACGCCCGCGATCAGGAAGCCCAGGATCAGGAAGGGCGCGAACTCGACGAACAGGTCGAGGCTGGCGCGGCCGACCGCCGCGGCGAATTCGAAGGCCTGCTCCCCGCCAGGCAGACTGACCGCCGTCAGCGCGACGCCCGCGACCACCGCCGCCAGCTTGAGCCACGGCCGGTCGACGCCGTGGAAGACCTCGGGCAGCAGGTCGCACACCGCGACGTACAGGAACGTGCCGCAAGCGAAGCCGGTCAGCAGCGGCCCCGCGCCGTGGCCGAAGGCGAACAGGCTGCTGCCCGCCAGGAGCCCGGCCGGCTCGATCAAGGCGAACAGGAGCAGCAGGCCGAGCATGCGACCGCGGCCGAGGTTGGCGAGGCGCATCACCGTCGCCAGGGAGAAGGTCTCGGTGCCCTTGTGCAGCAGGATCGACACCAGCAGCGGCGTGCGCGCCGCGGGGTCTTCCAGGATCGCCGACAGGCCGATGCCGGCACTCAAGGCGTGCAGCGACAGGCCGACGAAGGTCGCGGCCCACAGACCGACGTGGGGATTGCCATCCGCGCCGAGCTTCCAGGAAGGGATCCAGACGCGCTCGATCGCGAACAGCAGCAGCAGGCCGGCGAGCGCCGCGATCCAGGGCGCCAATCCGCCCGTCGCAGCCCCCGCGCCGTGGTCGTGAGCGTGGCCGTGGTCGACGCCCGCCATCTCGGGCAGGAGGTGCAGGAAGATCGTGCCGAGGAAGATCCCCGCCGCCAGCGCCACGAAGATGTGCAGCCCGCGGTCCGACCAGCGCCGGTAGAGCGGCAGCACCGCTCCCAGGATGCTGACCAGGAACAGGGCGAGGGCGGTCTGGAACGGGCTGAGGTCCAAAAGGGTCCCGCGGGCGCGGCCGGGCGCGTTCGGGGGGAACGTTATAGGCTCCGCGGCCGCATCCGTCTTGGACTGGCCGAGGCCAGCCGCCAACTCCGGCCGGGGACCTGCCGTAGGCGGCGCCGCCGTGCGCCGGCTCGGCCCTCGCGTTGCGAGGCTTGCCATCCCGGCGGTTCACGGGTAACCCATTACCCCCCCTATCGCCGGATCCTGGGACGCCGCGGCCTGCGCCAGCGGTGGAGTTCCCCGGTCCGGCGAGCCCGTTCCAGGCACGAGGAGTTCCCCCGCGGTCCCCCGCACCCTCCCTCATGATGCTCCAAATCCAGAACCTGACGAAGGACTTCGGAACGCTGCGCGCGGTCGACGGAGTCTCGTTCTCCGTCGACAAGGGCGAGGTGCTCGGCTTCCTCGGCCCCAACGGCGCGGGCAAGTCGACCACCATGAAGATGGCGACGGGCTTCCTCTCCCCGACCTCGGGCACGGCGACGATCGCCGGGCACGACGTGCAGAAGGAGCCGCTGGCCGCCAAGCGCCTGCTCGGCTACCTGCCCGAGGGCGCGCCGGCCTACCCGGACATGACGCCCCAGACCTTCCTCGAGTTCATCGCCGACATCCGCGGCATCGCCTCGGGCCAGCGCCAGGCGCGCATCGACGAGGTGGTGCGCAAGGTGCACCTGGAGGGCGTGCTGCACCAGCGCATCGAGACGCTGTCCAAGGGCTACAAGCGCCGCGTCGGCCTGGCGCAGGCGATCCTGCACGACCCGCCGGTGCTGATCATGGACGAGCCGACCGACGGCCTCGACCCGAACCAGAAGCACGAGGTGCGCTCGCTGATCCAGGCCATGGCCAAGCACAAGGCGATCGTGCTGTCGACGCACATCCTCGAGGAGGTCGAGGCGGTCTGCACGCGCGCCATCATCATCGCGCGCGGCAAGGTGCTGTTCGACGGCACGCCCGCGCAGCTCGCGATGCAGGGCCCGATCGACGAAGTCTTCCGCCGCATCACCACCGGCGACCGCGCCGCGGTCCTGAGCTGAGGTCCCCCGCACATGCGCAACACCCTGGTCATCCTGAAGCGCGAACTGGGCGCCTACTTCACCACGCCCGTCGCCTACGTCTTCATCTTCGTGTTCCTGTCGCTGCTGGGCTTCCTGACCTTCCAGCTGGGCGGCTTCTACGAGCGCGAACAAGCCGACCTGCAGTCGTTCTTCGACTTCCATCCCTGGGTCTACCTGTTCCTGGTGCCGGCGGTCTCGATGCGCCTGTGGGCCGAGGAGCGCCGCCAGGGCACGGTCGAGCTCTTGTTCACGCTGCCGATCACGCTGGGCGAGAGCGTCATCGGCAAGTTCCTGGCCGCCTGGCTGTTCGTCGGCGTGGCGCTGGTGCTGACCGTGCCGATGTGGATCACGGTCAACTACCTGGGCAACCCGGACAACGGCGTGATCGTCGCCAGCTACCTGGGCAGCTTCCTGATGGCCGGCGCCTACCTGGCGATCGGCTCGTGCATCTCGGCCGTCACCAAGAACCAGGTGATCGCCTTCGTGATCAGCGTCGTGATCCTGCTGGGCTTCGTGCTGGCCGGCTTCCCGATGGTGCAGTCGATGCTGCGCGAGGCGCTGCCCTTCATGCCGGAGTCGTTCTTCGACACGGTGCGCTCCTTCGGCTTCCTGACGCACTTCCAGTCGATCGCCACGGGCGTGCTCGAGCTGCGCGACCTGACCTACTACTTCTCGCTGATCGCCTGCGCCCTGTTCATGAACGCCATCGTCCTGGACCTCAAGAAGTCGAGCTGAGGCACTCCCCATGAAGAAGCTCTACTCCATCGGCGGGCTGCTCCTGGCCCTGGTGCTGTTCCTGGCCGCCAACCTGCTGTTCAACACGCTGTTCCGCTCGACGCGCTTCGACCTGACCGAGAACCGGCTGTACACGCTCTCGGAGGGGTCGAAGAAGGTGCTCGCCAAGCTCAACGACCCGGTCAAGCTGCGCTTCTACTTCTCGAAGAAACTGTCGGCCGACACCGGCGCGATGGTCGGCTACGCGCAGCGCGTGCAGGAGCTGCTCGAGGAGTTCGCCAACCACTCGAACGGCAAGGTCACGCTGGAGGTCTACGACCCGGAACCGTTCTCCGAGGAGGAGGACCGCGCCGTGGGCTTCGGCCTGCAGGGCGCGCCGCTCAACGCCGGCGGCGAGAAGTTCTACTTCGGCCTGGCGGGCTCGGGCCTGACCGACCAGGAGGAGGTCATCGCCTTCTTCCAGCAGAGCAAGGAAGAGTCGCTCGAGTACGACATCACCAAGCTGGTCTACAACCTCTCGAACCCCAAGAAGAAGGTGGTCGGGCTGCTGAGCAAGCTGCCGGTCGAGGGCGACTTCATGGCGCGCATGCGCAACCCGCGCGCCGCGCCCGAGGAGTGGTTCTTCGTCGACCAGATCCGCAACCAGTTCGAGCTGCGCTCGCTCAGCGACGGCATCGACACGATCGAGGAGGGCCTCGACGTCCTGCTGCTGATCCACCCGCAGGGCCTGAACGAGGCGACGCTGTTCGCCGTCGACCAGTACGTGCTGCGCGGCGGCAAGCTGGTGGTCTTCGTCGACCCGCACTCCGAGGAGCAGAACGTCCCGCAGGACCCCAACAACCCGCTGACCGGCATGATGGCCGACCGCAGCTCGAACTTGACGGCGCTGTTCGACGCCTGGGGCCTGGAGATGAAGGGCGACGAGATCGTCGGCGACCGCGGCAGCGCGCTGCGCGTGCAGGACGGCAACGGCACGCCGGTCGACTACCTGGTGTGGCTGGGCCTGACCAACGAGAACGGCAACTTCTCCTCGACCGACTTCGTCACCAGCCAGCTCGCCACCGTGCGCTTCGCCTCGGCCGGCGTGCTGACCAAGAAACCCGGCGCGACCACCGAGTTCACGCCGATCATCGAGAGCACCAAGGACGCGCAGCGCGTCCAGAAGTCGATGATCCAGTTCGGGCCCGACCCCGGGAAGCTCTTGCAGTCCTTCGTGTCGGGTGACCAGAAGCTGACGCTGGCGGCGCGCATCCACGGCCCGGTGCAGACCGCCTTCCCCAACGGCAAGCCCCAGGCGGACGCGCCGCCGAACGGCGAAGCGCCGGCTCCGGTCGAGGCGCTCAAGCAGTCCAAGGAGGCGGTCAACGTGATCGTCGTCGCCGACACCGACGTGCTCGGCAACCGCATGTGGACGCGCGTGCAGAACTTCCTGGGGCAGACGGTGGTCATCCCCACCGCCAACAACTGTGACTTCCTGCTCAACGCGCTCGACAACCTCTCGGGCTCGAACGACTTGATCAGTCTGCGCAGCCGCGGCCGCTACCAGCGCCCCTTCGAGCGCGTGGTCGCGATCCGCAAGGAGGCCGACTCGAAGTTCCGCCAGCGCGAGAAGGAGCTGGAGGACAAGCTGCGCCAGGCCGAGCAGCGCATCAACGACCTGCAGCAGGGCCGCGAAGGCGGCGACCAGTTCATCCTCTCGCCCGAGCAGGAGGCGGAGATCAAGAAGTTCCGCGAGGAGCAGCTGGCCACGCGCAAGGAGCTGCGCAAGGTCAAGCACGACCTGCTCAAGGACGTCGACTCCCTCGGTGCCCAGCTCAAGTGGCTGAACGTGTTGCTGGTGCCGGTCGGCCTGGCGCTGTTCGCCGCCTTCTACCTGACCTCGCGGGGTCGCCATCGCAGCAAGGGTTGATCCATGAAGTCCAAGAGCTTGATCGCCATGGCCGGGCTGACGGCCGTTCTCACGGTCGCGGCGGTGGTGGCCTTGAAGAGCCGTGACAGCACGCTGCAGGGCCAGCAGGACGGCACGGTGCTGTTCCCCGAGTTCAAGCGCTCGCTCAACTCGGCCGCGAAGCTGACCATCCGGCGCGCCGATGGCACGGCGGTGCTGGAGAAGGGCGCCAAAGGCTGGGGCCTGGCCGACAAGGGCGGCTACCCGGTCGAGATGGAGCCGGTGCGCAAGGCGCTGATCGTGCTCTCCGAGATGGAGACCATCGAGCCCAAGACCTCCAGCCCCGAGCAGTACGCGCGCCTGGGCGTCGAGGACGTCACGGCGCCCGACGCCAAGTCCGCGCTCGTCACGGTGCAGGACGCCGGCGGCCAGACGCTGGCCGAGCTGATCGTCGGCAAGACCTACGAGAGCAAGAACTTCAGCGCCGAGGGCCAGTGCTACGTGCGCAAGCCCGGCGAGGCGCAGTCCTGGCTGGTCAAGGGCCGCCTCGACCTGCGCGACAACGGGCCGGCCTGGCTCTCCAAGAAGATCGTCGAGGTCAAGCGCGACCGCATCCGCGAGGTCGAGATCCGGCACGCCGACGGCGAGAGCGTGCGCGCGGAACGCAGCAGCGCGGAGCTGACCGACTTCACCCTGGCCAACATCCCCGAGGGCAAGGAGCTGCAGTATCCGACGGCGCCGGGCACGCTGGCCTCGGGCCTCGAGTACGTCAACCTCGACGACGTGCAACCCGCCGGCGGCATCGACTTCACGCAGGAGCCGGGTCCGGTCGCGACCTTCCGCACCTTCGACGGCCTGCGCATCGAGGTGGCCTGCAAGGAGCAGGACGGCAAGACCTACGCGCGCTTCAGCGCCAGCTTCGAGGAGCCGCCGGCCGTCGGCCCCGAACCGCAGCCGGCCCCCGACGAGGCGGCCAACGTGGTCAAGACGGCCAAGAAGTCGCCCGAGGAAGTGCGCCAGGAGGTCGACGAGCTCAACGCGCGCTTCGCGCCGTGGACCTTCGTGATCTCGAGCTACAACCGCTCGGCCTACTACAAGCGCGCGGCCGACCTGTTGAAGGACAAGGCGCCGCCCGCGCCGCCGCCCGGATCGGCCCCGCCGGACGGCGGCAAGGAAGAGACCTACAAGATCCCGGACAACCTGCCCAAGGAGATCCAGGACCAGATCAAGGCCGACCTCGAGGCCAAGGGACAGAAGTGGGAGGTCGTGCCGGCGCCGCCGGAGGAGGGCGGCCACGAGGGCCACGACCACGGCACGCCGCCGCCCGCACCTGTGCCGGCTCCCGCCCCGACCCCGGGCGGCGGGACTCCGCCCCACTGAGGCGCGGCCTCAGCGCACGGGCCGCGAGAGCCAGGGCGAACCGCGCAGCGCGAAGCGCAGCTCGCGCTCGGCGGCCCGGGTGATGCCGATGCGCGGCGCGGTCGCGATGTCGCGCGGCGCGATGCGCGTGCCGTCGCTCCACAAGGACAGCGGGCCGCGCAGCAGCGAGCTGCCGTCGTGGGCGCGCTCGATCGCCAGCGCCTCGACCAGCCGCGCCGGGCCGCGGCACAGGTCGCGCTCGCGCTCGACCGTGCGGCGCGCGCGCATCCATTCCAGGCCGATCAGCGGCTCGAGCGCGCGCACCAGGACCGCCTCCCCCACGCCGCGCGCTCCGCTGACCACGTTGAAGCACAGGTGCATGCCGTAGATCGCGTAGACGTAGGCCGTGCCGGCGCGCGCGAACATCGCGGCATTGCGCGGCGTGCGGCCGCGGAAGGAGTGCGAGGCCGGATCGCCCTCGGACAGGTAGGCCTCGCACTCGACGATGCGCCCGGCGCAGAAGCGCGGGCCCGAGCCGCTGGCCAGGATCGTCCCGAGCAGGGCCGGTGCGAGCGCCCGGGCGTCGCGCTCGAAGAACTCCTGGCCGAGGCGGCGCCAGGCGCGCGGACGGCTCATCGCGGCGGCTTGGGCGCGCGCGGCGCGCGCTCCTTCTTGAAGATCAACAGGTGGTTGAAGCCGCGCAGGAAGAAGTTCTCCTCGGCCGCCGCCTTGTGGAAGTTGGGCTGCTCGAGCTTGCGGTTGCCGCGCACGACCGCGATCTGGTCGACGGCCTTGAAGCGCTTCTCGAGCAGCGCCGACAGGCGCGCGCCGATCGGGACGAAGCCCTTCTTCTTCTTGAACGAGTCGCTGCAGTACAGCGCGAGGTAGCGCCGGTCGCGCAGCACGCGCTCGACCTCGGCGAACACGCCGTCCATGGCCGCGAAGTACTCGCCCCCGAAGGCGTCGAGCTCGCCGATGCACTGCTCGTCGCCGGAGTATTCGAGGTGCGTCGAGTAGGGCGGGTCCATGAACACGAAGTCGGCCTTGCCGTCCTCGAGCGGCAGCGCGCGCGCGTCGGCGCGGAAGATGTCAGGCCGCGTCGGCGCCAGGTCGTAGCCCAGCGCGCGCCGCTCCAGGCTGCGCGCCACGTCGAGCGTCGTGCCGCCGCCGCAGAAGGGGTCGACCACCAGGTCGCCGGGCCGCGTGTAGCGCTCGAGCAGGTTCCAGATCACGTAGGCCGGCGTCGCGCCCGCGAAGGCCGGGTTGCCGAGCGGCGTCGCGCCGTACTGCTGCGAGGGGTAGTACCAGAGCGTCGTCGTCTGCAGCCTGAGGGCAGGCTTCGGAGGCGGACGCACGTCGCGGACCGCTTCAGCTGCCCGCGGGCTCGAGCACGCCCGGGTTCGTCAGCGTCGCCGGGCGCGAGGCCGTGGTGGCGGGCGAGCACGTGGCCTGGGCGCCGTTGTCGATGCCACTCGGGCCGCTCGGACCGCTGACCTCGGCGAAGCGCGCCGGGGTGCGCGCGGGCGCGGCCGGACGCTGCGGTTCGCACTGCTGGCGCACCTGCGGTCCGGCGGAGCGCGCGGGCTTGGCGTCGGCCTGCAGCAAGCCGTGCACGCTCAACCCGGTCCCGCCCAGGACCAACAGCACCAACGCCAGCAACCCGCGGGTCGACAGGAACCGGGGCAGGGGGTCGATGCAGGATCGGAGCACGCGCTTCATAGCGTCCGGGCTACGCCCCGGATACGAGGATTATTCCCCGTGATCGGCCCTCCGGGCAAGTCCGAGAGCTCAACTCCCGCCGGCGGCGGTCGCCCGCCCCCCTCCATGGGGGGGGTGCGCCGGGCGCGGGGGGCGCAGGGGCTCGCGGGCGTAGGCCAGCAGCGCCTGGAACTGGGCGTGGAAATCGTGCGTGCCGCGGCCCAGGGGCGCTTTGAAGTAGCAGGCGGTGTGAGCCATCACCCCCCGCTCCCCGCGCCGCAGCGCGAGCTCGGCCAGGCGCACCAGGTCGAGCACCAGCGGCGCCGCCAGGGCCGAGTCCGAGCCGGTCCAGGTGAACTGCAGGCTCATGCGCGCGCCGAGGAAGCCCTCGAAGTGCACGAAGTCCCAGGCGGTCTTCCAGTCCTGCAGCGAGGGCACGTAGTCGATGCCGACCTGGCTGTGGAGCTCGTCGTCGCCCAGGATCGCCTGCAGCACCTCGTTCTTGTTACGCAGCTTGGCCTCGCGGTGCCCGGGCTCCGACAGCACGGCCCCGTCGCGGTTGCCGAGCATGTTGTAGCCCTGCCAGGCGAGCACCTTGAGCGCGCGCGCGGCGAACATCGGCGCCAGCGCGGTCTTGACCAGCGTCTCGCCGGTCTTGCCGTCGTTGCCGCAGTGCGGGACCCCGCGCGCCTCCGCCAGCGCGCGCAGCGCCGGGATCGAGGCGCCGCGGTTGGGCGTGAAGTTGACGAAGGCCGCACCGGCGCTGAAGGCCGCGTAGGCGTAGAGCAGCGACGCGGGTTGGGCTTCGCCGCTGTCGAGCGCGCGTTCGAAGTCCGCCAGCTCCTCCCACTCGGGGCGATCGGCGCCGCGTGCCTCGGTGCTGGCGAGATTGACCACCACCACCGCGCTCAGCTCGTTCTCGCGCCGGAAGCGCTCGAGATCCGCGCCGAGCAGCGCGATCTGCTCGCGCGGCGAGCGGCTGCCGTTCTGGGCCGCGCGCGGGTCGAGGTCGGCGCCGCCGACGTCGGGCTCGTCGAGGATCCCGGGCCGGATGCGCGCTTCGTAGTCGGCCGCCGCACCGGCACCCGCCGCGACGAGCTCCGCGGGCAGGATGCCGTGGCGCACCAGCTCGCCGGCCGACTGCGACAGCGAGCGCATGCACACGTCGTGGCCGCCGAAGACCAGGCTCTCCCACTCGGCCAGATCGAGCGCCTCGAAGGGCGCGCGCTGCGTGGCGATGCCGACCGGTTCGAGCAGGCCCTCGCGCAGACCGATCCAGCCGTAGACGACGCACGTCGCGATCGACCCGCGCGCACCGATCAGCCACACGCCGAGGCGACGATTCGAAGTTTGGGGAGGCAAGGCGCGGGAACTCGCTCGGGGGAGAGGCTCAGGGTCGGCGGCGCTCGGCAAGCCAGGCCTGGACCAGCGCATCGTAGCGCGGCGCCCACCAGGGATTGTCGGCGATCGTGCCCGGTCCCGCCGGACCGGAGGTCGGGATGGCGTCGGGGAGCGGGCTCGGCGGCGCGCCGCTCGGTGAGGAGGGCGAGGGGGCCGCGGGCGTCGGAGGCACGCTCGCCAGCGGATCGCCCCCGGCGAGCGCGGCGGGTGCGGCCCCTGCGCTGCGCAGCTCGCGCTCCAGCCCGCGCACGGCCTGCTCGAGTTCGGGGGTCGTCTGCAGCTCGGCGGCCAGCGACTGCGCCGCGTCCGCCAGCTGCGCGGCCTGTTCGGATCGTTCCGCGCGCGCCGGGCCGGACTCCAGCGCCGCGGCGGCGCGCGCCAGTTGCTCGGCGCGCCGACGCAGCTCGGCGGGCAGCTCGTCGGGCAGCTCGGCGGCCTCGCGCGCCAGCGCGGCAGACAGTCCGCGCGCAGCACCGGCCGCGCCGGCGCTCGACTGGAGAGCAGCGGGCGCGCCCGGCGTCTCGACGCTTCGCGCGCCGAGCCAGGCGGTCAGACCCAGGGCGCCGCAGGGCAGCGCCAGGAACAGCGGCGTGGTCGCGCAGGCCGCGGCCAGGGCGCGGCCGAACGGAACGCGCGGCGCGAGGCGGGCCGCCAGCAGCGGCGCGAGCGGGCTGAGCTCGCCGCGCTCCGACCAGGCGAGCAGCGCACCGTCGAGCTCCAGCGCGCGGTCGACGCGGCGCACCAGCGCGCGCTGCGACGAGCGGCGCTCGAGCCACCACGCCCCCGCGGCCGCCAGCCCGGCGGGCAGGGCGGCGACCAGCGCGGGCTCGGCACCCGGGTTCGCGAGCAGCAATCCCGCCAGCGCCGCGCAACCCGCCGTGACGCCCAGGCACAGGCTCTCGACCAGCGTGCGCAGCGCGGCGGCGGCGCGCGCGGTGGCGAGGCGGCGCTGCAGGAGCTGCGTGGCGGCGTCGTGCGGCGCGTTCACTTGCCCGGGCTCTCCTGCACCGCCGGCAGCGCGGCAGCCCAGCCCGCGGGCAGCTGCGTGAGGCGCTCGCGGGCCAGGATCAGCTCGATCGTCTCGCCGCGTTCGGGCAGCAGCCAAGCATTGGGCAGCCAGATCGTCTGCTTGATGCAGTCGCTCAGCGCGCTGGTGACCAGCGTGAAGCCCTCCTCGAACAACGCGAGGTTGATGAGATTGCCCTCGAGTTCCGCGGCGAAGTGTTCCTGGCCGGGGTTGCGCTTGTCGGGCGCGGTCTTCGAGCCGAGGTAGACCCAGCGGTGGCGCAGCATGCTGCGGCCGTGCTCGAGGTTCCGGATCAGGTCCTCGATGCGGTACAGGTAGGTCTCGTCGCCCGCGCGCCAGGCAGCGTACAGGTAGAAGCCGTCGCCGCTGGGCGCCGACACGGAGTACGGCGGCACGCCGTCGCGCAGCTCCTCGGCCGTCGGCGGCGGGTCCTTCTTCTGCACGCTCAAGTTCTGTCCGGGCTGCACGCCCAGCGCCAGGAGCGCGGCGTTCAAGGCGCGCGGCGAGACCTCGCTGGTGAACAAGCTCTCGTGCGACTGGCCGCGCGGGTGCACCAGGATGTACTCGAGCAGGTCGTCGCGGATCCCGACGCGCACGGGCAGCGAGCACAGGCCGTGCTCGGGCGCGAGGCGGATGCCCTGCTGCGCCATGGCCTTGACCAGCTCGGCACGCGCGCGCTGCGCGGCCTCGTCGGCCGCCTCGACCGGGGCCTGGGGCGCCGACAGGCAGAAGAGGCAGGCCGTCAGCCCGAGCACGAACTCCGGTGCACGCGACACGAGGCGCATCAGCGCAGCCCTTCCAGCAGGCGCGCGCGGTCGACACCCAGGCGCGCCAGGTCGGGCTCGACCAGCTTGTAGACCGCCTCGGCGTAGGCGCGGATCTCGTGCTGCGCGTCGGGCTCGAGGCGCTGCTCGAGGAAGTGCAAGACACCCTGCAGCGAAACGGTCCAGTAGGCCTGGCTGTAGAGCGTCTGCGGCAGGCACATGCGCGCGATCTCCTTGGCGACGCCGCGCGCGATGCGCGCTTCGTAGCGCTCGTAGGCGGCGCGGCATTCCTCGGCCATCGTGTCGTGCTCGCCCTGGTGGTCGAAGTCCGCCGGCAGGTCGTGCGAGGCCTGCTTGTTGCCGTGCGGCGGGTTGCCGCGGAAGGTGCGCGGCACGTAGAACTCGGGCGTCCACTGCACGTAGCGGCCCGAGACCTCGTTCCAGCTGCAGCCCTTGTCGGTGTCGAAGAGCACGTCGAAGACCTCGAGCGCCACCTCTTCGCCGTTGAGCGTGTACTCGCGCCAGCCGCTGCCGACCTGGTACTTGAAGGCCTGGCGGAAGACGAACAGCGGCGCCTTCCAGTGGAAGGTGTAGTACGAGTGGCGGAAGGGCGAGGTGTGGCCGTGCTCCCACAGGAAGGAGCACAGCTTCTTGTCGCGCTCGTCGAAGCCGGTCTTCTGCTTGTCGTAGGAGATGCGCGCGGCGTTGACCACCTTGAGCGCGTGGTCGACCTGCATCCGATCGACCAGCGCGACGAAGCCCAGGCCGTCGCCGAGGGTCTCGGCGGCGCCGGGCGGGATCTTGACCTGGGTGAGGCTCATGCAGCGCGTCAGTGTAGCCGCAGGGACTCGGCCAGACGCTCCTGCGCCTGGGGCAGGAACTGGATCAGGTCCGAGGCGATCAGGCCGCGCGTCCCGAGCTGGCGGCGCGCCAGGTCGCCCGCCAGGCCGTGCACGTGCACCGCCGTGCAAGCCGCGTCCCAAGGAGTCCATGTTCGATCGAGTCCGCTGGTCGTGGCCGCCAGGTAGGCGCCGAGGATGCCGGAGAGCACGTCGCCGGCTCCGGCGGTCGCCATGCCGGGGTTGCCGGTCGGGTTGACATACACGCGCTCGCCATCGGTGACTACCGTCGCGCGGCCCTTGAGGCAGCAGATCGCGCCGCTCTGCGCCGCGACCTCGCGCGCCGCCGCGATGCGCGCGCGGTCGTCGGCCCCCACTTCGCGCCCGAGCAGGCGCGCGGCCTCGCCCGGGTGCGGCGTCAGCACGCGCGGCGCGCGCGACTTGCGCAGCGCCTTCCACGAGCCGGCCAGGACGTTGAGCGCGTCGGCGTCGAGCACCAGCGGCACCTCGCCGCGCGCCGCGAGCAGCGCCAGCACCAGCCGGCGCGTCGCGGCCCCCGTGCCGAGCCCCGGCCCGGCGACGCGCGCGTGGTCGCCGCGCCGCGCGAGGCTCGCCGCCAGGCGCGACCAGGGTTGCGCCAGCAGCAGGGCTTCGGGCGCCGCCACGGGCAGCACGGCCGGCAGGGACGCGCTGGCCGTCGACAAGGTGACCAGCCCCGCTCCGGCGCGCAGCGCGGCGCGCACGACGAGCACCGCGGCGCCGGGCATCTCGTCGCTGCCCGCGAAGCACAGCACGCGCCCGGCGAGCCCCTTGTGCGCGTCGGGCGGCAGCTCGGGCGCCGCGCGCAGCTTCCACGCGAGCCGCAGGTCGCGGACCGGCGGCGCCGCCTTCAGCGGACGACTTCGGTGCGGCCGATTTCGAGCCCGGCCCAGTTGCGGATGCGTCTTGCTTCCCATGCGGTCAGCGCCTCGAGTTCCTCGCCCGACGCGCAGCCCAGGCGGCGCAGCAGGTCGACCACCAGCGCGTGCAGGCCGCGCGTCGCCCCGTCGTCGATCTTGACCGCCAGCGCGCGGCCCGCGCCGCGCACGCCGACGGCGTAGACCGCTTCGCCCCCGATCTTGGGGAACAGCCGGCCGCCTGTCACGCGTGCGATGTCCGTGCACAGCCGCTCGTGGCGGCCGGCGATGCGCTCGGGGAAGCGCGCGACGGCCGCGGTCATGCGCTCGCAGGCCGCGCGCCGCGCCGGCGCCAGGCCGGCCGGGTTGGCGACCCGCGCGAAGGCCGTGGCGAGCGCGCGCAGCGGCATGCGGAAGGTCGGCGCGCTGCAGCCGTCGACCGCCTGGCCGAGCTCGGCAGCCGCGACGCCGCTCAGGTCCGCGACCGCCTGGCGCACCAGGCGCTGGCCGGCGCTCTCGGGGTCGAGGTAGCGCTCGACCGGCACACCGAGGTGCAGCGCCAGCGCCAGGAAGCCGGCGTGCTTGCCCGAACAGTTGTTGTGCAGCGCCCCCGGCCGCGCGCCGCGCTCGCGCAACATCCGGCGCGCCTCGGGATCCGAGGGCGGCTGGGGCCCGCACTGCAGGTGCCGTTCCGCGAGCCCGAGGCGCGCGAGCAGCGCCTCGATCGCCGCGGTCTGCTCGGGCTCCGCGTTGTGCGAGGCGAGCACCAGCGCCAGCTCGTCGTCGCGCAGCTCGCAGCGCTCGGCCGCGCCGCTCTCGAGCAGCGGCAGGGCCTGCAGGCACTTGACCGCGCTGCGCGTGAAGACCGGCGCGTCGAAGGCTCCGGCGCCGTCGAGCACCCGCCCGGCGTCGTCCGCGAGGACCCAGGCGCCGCGGTGCTGCGACTCGACCTCCGCGCCGCGCCAGATGCGCACCAGGACGGGGTTGTCCGGGTAGCGCGGCGCGGCGGCGGACGGGACGGGGGGCGGAGGTTGCACGCGAGGAGTCGCCGGCGCCGAGCGCGGGCGCGAGTCGGCTCATCGTAGCGGCGCCGGCGCCGGGGGGGCTTCCAAGCCTCGCACCGATAGCGCACGATCAGCCCCGCCATGACCGCCGCGCCGGACGAACCCACCGACAGCCCGCCCGCTGAAGACGTCCCGATGGTCGACGTCGGCCTGGGCCGCATCGTGATCCGCGAGGGTTCCGAGCAGCAGTTCATCTACCTGCGCGAGCTGCGCGGCGAGCGCGGCTTCCCGATCGTGATCGGGACGCCCGAGGCCTGCGAGATCCGCCGCGTGGTGCACGGCATCCAGTCCGAACGGCCGCTGACGCACCAGCTGGCGCACACGCTCGTCCAAGCGCTGGGGGCGAAGATCGCACGCGTCGACATCGTCGACCTGAAGAACAACACCTTCTTCGCGCGCCTGGAATTGCACGGCCAGACCGGCAAGAAGCGCGCGTTCGTCGACGCGCGTCCGAGCGACGCCGTGGCGCTGGCGCTGCGCGCGAAATGCCCGGTGCGCGTGGCGGAGCACGTCCTGGAGAGCGTGCGGCGCGACGCGGCCGGCCCCGATCCGCTGCCGCCCGACGCGCCGCCCGAACCCGAGGCCTGAGCCGGGGGCTTTCCGCGGGTCCCGCGCTCGCCTGGACCACGCCGCGCGCGCTGCGTACGCTGCGCAACCGAGGAGGCGTGGCAGAGCGGCCGATCGCGGCGGTTTTGAAAACCGCTGTGCCGCAAGGCACCAGGGGTTCGAATCCTCTCGCCTCCGCCACCTGCCGCGCTTGCCGCTCGCGGACCTCACGAGTAGGATCCCCGCCCCACTCCGGAGAGATGGCAGAGTGGCCGATCGCGCCGGCTTGCTAAGCCGGTGAGTCCATATTTTGGGCTCCGAGGGTTCGAATCCCTCTCTCTCCGCCACCGTCCCGGTCCAACCGAGACGTCCGATCGCGTAGGCTGCCCCGCATGTCCCGCACGCGATCCCTGGCCTTCGCCACCCTGGGCGCCCTGGCCGCGCTCGGCCTCGGCCTGGCGAGCGGCTGCGCGGCCCAGCGCGAGCTGCGCATCGACTCCGACCCGCCCGGCGCCCTGGTGCGCCTCGACGACGAGATCGTCGGCTGGACGCCCTTCGTCACCACCTTCCACGACTACGGCACGCGGCGCATCACGCTCTACCACGAGGGTTACCGCAGTGCCTCGCGGCTGGTCGAGCTCAAGCCGCCGTGGTACGGCCGCTTCCCCTTCGACATCTTCAGCGAGATCCTGATCCCCGTCGGCTGGCGCGACCATCACCCGGTGTCGATCACCATGGAAGCCGAGGGCGGCGAGGTGACCGAGCCCGACCTGCGCGCGGTGCTCGAACGCGCCGACCTCCTGCGCATGGCGACGCCGGAAGGGCCCTTGCCGCTGCCACCTAAGGTCGAGCCGCAGGACGGGGATTGACGCGGACGGCGCGCGGGCGCTTGGATTCCGGCATGCGCACCCCCACTTCGGACGTCGCCGGCCTCTCGGTCACGGTCATGGGGCTCGGCCTCTTCGGCGGCGGAGCGACGGTCGCGCGCCACCTGGCGCGCCGCGGCGCGCGCGTCACGGTCACCGACCAGCGCAACGCCGCCGAGCTGGCGCCGGCGCTGGCGGCGCTGGCCGACCTCGACCTGCGCCTCGTGCTCGGCGAGCATCGCACCGAGGACTTCACGCGCACCGGCCTGGTGGTCGCCAACCCGGCCGTCGCGCCGCACAGCCCCTACTTGCAGGCGGCGCGTGCCGCGGGCGTGCGCGTCACCTCCGAGACCGCGCTGTTCCTCGAGTCCTGCCCGGCGCGCATCGCGGCCGTCACCGGCACGCAGGGCAAGAGCTCGACGTGTCACGTGCTGCACCAGCTGCTCGTGGGTGCGGGGCTGCGCGCGCACCTCGGCGGGAACATCGGCCACTCGCTGCTCGAGGAGCTCGGGCAGATGCAGCCCGAGGACGCGGTGGTGCTCGAGCTCTCGTCCTACCAGCTCGAGGTGTTGCCGGCCGCGCTCGGCGGCGCCGAGGACGTCGACGACGCCCCGCGCGTCGAGAGCGTGTGCGTGGTCAACGTGCTCGCCGACCACCTCGAGCGCCACGGCTCGCTGGCCGCCTACGCGGCCGCCAAGCAGCGCATCCTCGAGCTCGTCGCGGGCGAGCGCGGCACGGCCGTGCTGCCGGCCGAGGACGCCTGGACCGGTCGCTGGCTGCAGCAGGTCCCGCGCGCCGTGCCGGCCTGGTTCACGCGGCCCGCCGAGCGCGGGCTGGGGATGCGCGACGGCCGCTTCGAATTCGACGGCGTCGAGCTCGGCCGCGTCGACGACCTGCGCCTCGCGGGACAGTTCCAGCGCCACAACGCGCTGCTCGCGCTGGGCCTGGCGCGCCTGATGGGTGCCGCACCCGAGCACCTGGCCGCGGCGCTGCCCAACGTGCGCGGCCTGCCGCACCGCCTCGAGGACCTCGGCCTGCACGACGGCCACCGCGTGATCGACAACGGCGTCTCGACCACGCCCGACTCGACGATCTCGGCCGTGCGCTCGCTGTGCCCGGGCTTCACGCTGCTCGTCGGCGGCAAGGCCAAGAACCTGCCGCTGGGCGAGCTGGTCGAGGCCTGTCGCGGCCGGGTGCGGCGCGTGGTCGCCTTCGGCAGCGCGGCGGCGCTCTTCGTCCCGGCCTTCGAGGCCGCGGGCATCGAGGTGCACGCCGCCCCGACGGTGCGCGCCGCCGTCGAGGAGGCCTTCGCGCGCATGCTGGCCGGCGAGGAGCTGCTCTTCTCGCCCGCCTGCGCCAGTTTCGACGCCTACCTGAACTTCCAGGAGCGCGCGCTCGACTTCCGCCGCGCGCTCCCCGAGCGCGCCTTCCCCGCCGGCGCGGACATCCCCTAGCGCCGCGAGCCCCCGCCGGCCCCGCGCTCGACAGCCCGCCGCGGCCGAGCTATAGCTGGAATGCGGGCCGGTCCGAAAGCGACACCATGCTGTGCCAGAACTGCCAGAAGAACCCCGCCCAGGTGCACGTCACCGACGTCCTGCTCCCGGTTCCCGCGGCCACGACCGAGGCCCACGCCGAGAGCGACGGCGCACCCGGCTTCCGCGAGCAGCACTTGTGCGAGGCTTGCGCCGAGACGCTCAACCTGCCGAGCATGCCCTCGACCAAGAAGAGCACGCAGGAGATCTGGAAGCTCTTGCAGGTCGCCGCGCAGCAGACGCGCTCGAAGAAGCCCGGTCCGGCCTGCCCGCAGTGCGGCATGACGCTCGACGAGTTCCGCAAGAAGGGGCGCCTCGGTTGCGCCAAGGACTACGAGGTGTTCCAGACGCACATCGTCGAGATCCTCGAGCGCGTCCACAGCGCGCGGCGCCACGTCGGACGCCTGCCGGGCGGCGCGCACTCGTCCCCGGTCGACGAGCGCGGCCGGCTGGTCGACCTGCGGCGCGAGCTCGAGACCGCGATCCGCGAAGAGGCCTACGAGCGCGCCGCGCACCTGCGCGACGAGATCAAGGCGCTCGAAGAGATGCAGCGCGGCTGAAGGCTCAGGGGCCGAGTTCGACGGCCAGGAACAGCCGGTTCTCGAAGCGCACCGGCGCGCCGCGCGCCAGGGCACGCAGGCCCGGGTGCTTGCCGAGCTCCTCGCGCGCCAGCACGGCGTAGCGGAAGCCGTAGGGTGCGAGGAGCTGGCGTACCGCGGCCGCGTCGGGCGCGGCGAGCACGGCCTGGTAGTCGGCCCAGCGCGGACCGACCACGTCGGCGGGCGCGAAGTTGTAGAGGCCGCCGCGGCGCGCGACCAGGTTCGCGCGCGGCTCGACGCAGCCGATCGCGCGGTCCCAGGTGTCGGTCGAGGCGAAGACCGGCTCGTCGGGCGGCACGTTGGCGCGCAGCCACGCGGCCAGCTCGGCGCCGCCTTGCACGTGCTCGGCCTGGAACTGGCGCGACTTGACCAGGTGCTTCTGCGCCGCGAGGCCGCTGACCCAGGGTGCGGCGCAGGCGAGCAGGGCCAGGAGCGGCCAGCGCGTCCCCGGCACGGCGGCGCGGCTGGCGGCCAGCCATCCGAGCGCGAGGGCGGCGAGCACGAAGACGTAGCGGGCCGAGAAGGGCTGCCAGAAGGTCATCCACAGGCCGGCCGCGAGCAGGCAGGGCACCAGCGCGAGGAGCGCCTCGCGCAGCGGGCCGTCTGCGCGCGGGCCGTCTGCGCGCGGGTCGTCTGCGCGCGGGCCGGGGGCGCGGCCCGCGCGCCAGGCGCCGAGCGCCACCAGGCCGAGCAGCGGACCGACCCACCAGGCCGACCCCTCGAGCGCGATGCCGCCCGAGAGGTGCAGCGCGTTGCGGCCGAGACCCGCGACGCGCTCGGCCAGCGACGCGGCAGCCTCGCCGTCGGCGATCGCGCTCGCGTCGCCGTGGCCGAGCGCGCGCAGCGTGCCGAGGTGCACGAGCAGGAGCAGCGCGCCGGGCAGCGCGCCGAGCACGATCTGCAGCAGCTGCGCGCGCCGGCTCCAGCCCCACAGCGCGAGCGCCAGCACGATCCAGGGCAGGTGGCCGTACCAGCACAGCCCGGCGAGCGAGAACCACAGGCCGGCGCGCCGCGCGCGCGCGACGTCCGGCGTCCCGCACAGCTCGCGCAGCGCCAGGAAGACGAACACCAGCGAGGCGTTGAACGGCGTCGGCAAGTAGACGTAGCCCGCCGTCGACGAATAGAAGACTAGCGGCAGCGCCAGCGCGGCCCAGGCGGCGCGCTGGGGGCCCGCGGCCCGGCTGACCCAGGCGTAGAAGCTCGCGCACAGCGCCGCCGGCCCGGCCAGCGAGGCCAGCTTCATCACCAGGACCAGCGGCGCGCCCAGCGCGACCGGCACGGCCCAGAGCGCGTGGTACACGAACGGATAGATCGTCGGCACGCGCAGGATCGGGTCCTCGAAGAGGTGGCCGCGCGCGACGTGCTGCACCTTGGCGATGTGCCAGGCGACGTCGGACATGAACCACGCCGTCGGCGTCGGCAGCGCGGCGAGGATCCCGACCAACACGCCCGCGCCGGCACCCGCCGCGAGCGCGGCGCGGGCGGCGCTCGCCCCGCTGGGATGGGCCGAGGCCAGCAGGCCCGGGCCGAGCGCGAGGTACGCGACGCCGGCGCACACCACCCCCATCGCCGAGGCCGGCTCCAGGAGACCGGAGGCGAAAGCGGCCCAGACGGGCAGGCCCCCGAGGAGCAGGCCCGCGCACCAGGCGCGCACGGTCGGGAGCGAGGATTCCATCACGAGCAGCTGGGTCGGGCCACGCGCGCCAGTCCGCGTCGGGAAGGAACTTCTCCCGACCCGCGCGGCGGGCGGCGTCGAGAGCATTGCGTCGGCGTCGGAGCGCCACAAGCTCCGCTCGGGACGGGCGTTCCGGACGTTGTGCAGTCGCCGCGGAAGTTCCTAGGCTCAGGGCTCACGCCAGGGGGCCGTAAACCCCGGGGCGCTTGAAGGCCGACACACTGGAGTTAGCTACCATCCCCGCACCGTGCGGGAGCCCCGCGCGGGCTCGCGCAGGGTACCGCATCCATCCGCCGGCGACCTGAGGACCACATGTTCGACCGCTTCACCGACCGCGCCAAGAAAGTGATGAACCTCGCCCGTCAGGAGGCGCAGAGGTTCAACCACGAGTACCTCGGGACGGAGCACATCCTCCTGGGTCTCGTCCAGGAGGGCAGCGGGGTGGCCGCCAACGTGCTCAAGAACATGGGCATCGACCTCAACAAGATCCGCACCGAGGTCGAGAAGATCGTCAAGACCGGGCCCTCGATGGTGACGATGGGCCAGCTGCCCTTCACCCCGCGCGCCAAGAAGGTGCTTGAGCTCTCGATGGAAGAGGCCTCGAACCTGGGGCACAACTACATCGGCACCGAGCACCTGCTGCTGGGCCTGATCAAGGAGAACGAGGGCATCGCGGCCCAGGTGCTGATCAACCTGGGGGTCAAGCTCGAGGACGTGCGCGAGGAGGTGCTCGACTTCCTGGGCGCCGACACGCAGGAGGAGGAAGAGGAAGAGACCTCGACCTCCGAAGGCACGACCGGCACCGCCACGCAGAACACCAAGAGCAAGACGCCGGCCCTCGACAGCTTCGGCCGCGACCTGACCGAGCTGGCGCGCGAGGGCAAGCTCGACGCCGTGATCGGCCGCGCCAACGAGATCGAGCGCGTGATCCAGATCCTCTCGCGCCGCACCAAGAACAACCCGGTTCTGCTCGGTGAGCCCGGTGTCGGCAAGACCGCCATCGTCGAGGGCCTGGCGCAGCAGATCATCGAGAACCGCGTGCCCGACATCCTGCGCAACAAGCGCATCGTCGTGCTCGACCTGGCGCTGATGGTCGCCGGCACCAAGTACCGCGGCCAGTTCGAGGAGCGCATCAAGGCCGTGATGACCGAGGTGCGGCGCGTGCGCGACGTGGTGCTGTTCATCGACGAGCTGCACACGCTGGTCGGCGCGGGCGGCGCCGAGGGCGCCATCGACGCCTCGAACGTGCTCAAGCCGGCCCTCTCGCGCGGCGAGATCCAGTGCATAGGGGCCACCACGCTCGACGAGTACCGCAAGCACATCGAGAAGGACGGTGCGCTCGAGCGCCGCTTCCAGGCCGTCAACGTCGAACCGCCCTCGCCGACCGAGACCGTCGAGATCCTCAAGGGCCTGCGCGACAAGTACGAGGCCCACCACCGCGTCACCTACACCGACGAGGCGCTGCAGATCGCGGTCGACCTGGCGACGCGCTACATCAACAACCGCTTCCTGCCCGACAAGGCCATCGACGTGATCGACGAGGCGGGTGCACGCGTGCGCATCAAGTCGATGCAGACGCCGCCCGACATGCGCGAGCTGTCGCAGGAGGTCGAGCGCCTCGAGCGCGCCAAGGACGAGGCCGTCTCGGCGCAGGACTTCGAGAAGGCCGCGCAGATGCGCGACAAGGCCTACCAGCTCAAGAAGAAGAAGGAAGAGCTGCAGAACCGCTGGCGCGCGGAGCAGGCCGAGAAGGAACAGGTCGGCTCGGTGTCCGCCGAGGTGATCGCCGAGACGGTCTCGAAGATGACCGGCATCCCGCTGACGCGCCTGGAGAAGGCCGAAGCGGAACGACTGCTGCAGATGGAGGCCGACCTGGGCTCGGTGGTCATCAACCAGAACGACGCCATCGCCGCCATCGCGCGCGCGGTGCGCCGCTCGCGCTCGGGCCTCAAGGACCCGCGCCGTCCGACCGGCTCGTTCATCTTCCTGGGCCCCTCGGGCGTCGGGAAGACCTTCCTGGCCAAGCAGCTGGCGCGCTTCATGTTCGGCTCCGAGGACGCCGTGATCACGGTGGACATGAGCGAGTACATGGAGAAGCACAACGCCTCGCGGCTGGTCGGCGCGCCGCCCGGCTACGTCGGCTACGAGGAGGGCGGCCAGTTGACCGAGAAGGTGCGCCGCCGTCCGTACTCGGTGGTGCTGCTCGACGAGATCGAGAAGGCGCACCCCGACGTCTTCAACATGCTGCTGCAGATCATGGAGGAGGGACGCCTGACCGACTCGTTCGGCCGGCACGTCGACTTCCGCAACGTGATACTGATCATGACCTCGAACCTCGGTTCGCAGCAGATGAAGGCCGGCTCGCGCCTGGGCTTCGACCGCGTCAGCGGCACGACCAACCGGCCGAGCGAAGAGGAACGCGCCAAGCGCATGCGCGCCGACGTGATGGTCGAGGTCGAGCGCTACTTCCGCCCCGAGTTCCTCAACCGCGTCGACGAGCTGATCGTCTTCAACCCGCTGACGCACGCCGACCTGGCGCGCATCGTGCACCTGCAGCTCTTCGAGGTGCGCAAGCGCCTGGCGGACAAGGGCGTCACGATCGAGATCGACCAGGTCGCCACCGACTTCCTGATCAACAAGGGCTACAACGAGGACTACGGCGCCCGCCCGCTGCGCCGCGCCATCGAGCGCTTCATCGAGGACCCGCTGGCCGAGCACCTCTTGCGCCATCCCAACATGGCCCAGGAGCCGGTCCAGGTGCGCGTGGCCCCCGACGGTCAGAGCCTGACCTTCGTGCAACCCACCGCCCCCGAGCCGGTGCAGGCCGGCGCGGCCCCCGAGACCAACGCCACCTGAGCGGCGGTCGAACCCGACGCACACACGGGCCGGCGCGGCAACCCCGCGCCGGCCCGTCGCGTTCGGCGCGCCTCCGACTAGACTCGGCGGTGCAGGAACCGGCCGGTGCGCGGCGGGTTCCAAGGCTCCGGAGGTGCTCCCCATGCTGATCGCATTCGCCGCCGTCCTGGCCCTGAACCTGCCCGTCCAGACGCCCGCGCCCGACGCCGCGCGCGTCAAGGCCGCCGTGGCGGAGCTCGACCGCACGCTGGGCGGTTCGAACAAGGAGGAGAAGCTCAAGGCGCTGCAGCAGCACGGCGCGCTCGCCGACGGCGAGGTCGCCAAGGCGGTCGCCAAGGGCCTGCGCGACAAGGAGCAGGACGTGCGCGGCTCCGCGATCAAGACGCTGCGCTGGATGGGTCACCCCAAGGCGCTCGAGGAGCTGCTCAGCTTCGCGCGTGCGGACAAGGCCCTGCGCAAAGAGCCCGTGCAGTACGCCGAGTTGGTCAAGGCCATCGGACAATACGGCAGCAAGAGCGCCATCTCCTTCCTGCAGGACGACGTGTGGGCCGTGCCCGAGCAGAGCGTCGTGCAGGCGCGCATCCTGAGCCTGGGCCGCATCCGCGCGCCCGAGGCGGTCGAAGCGCTGATGGACCTGATGAAGGTCGCGGGACCGCAGCGCATCTCGAACGTGATGGGCGAGTTCCGCCTGGCGCTGGTCAACCTGACCGGCGTCGACAAGGGCCAGTCGCAACAGCTGTGGCAGGATTGGTGGAACGACAACCGCGCGCGCCTCAAGCTGCCCGCGGAGGCGCCGACCCTGCCGCGCGAGCTGCAGGTGCGCTGGGAGAACTACTGGTCCGACGGCCAGCTGCGCGAGCGCACCCGCACCAAGGGCGACCGCGGCCGCGGCGATCCCGAGAAGGACCCCAAGGCCACGCCAGGCGGTTGAGGGGAACACTTCCCCGCTCGCGCGCACGGGAACTCGGGCCGTCGCGGAAATCTCGCGCGTCAGCTGCGACCGGCTGCGGCGCGCGACGTCTTCCCGGCGTGGAGTCCGTCGCGACACGGATGAGGATCGAGCGCGGCGGCGCCCGCTGGCCGAGCGAGCTCGCGGACGTCGAGAGCGAGCCCGACGCGCTCTGGTTGCGCGGCCGGCTCGAGCTGCTCGAGCGACGCCCGCGCGTGGCGCTGGTCGGCACGCGCGCGCCGACGCCCTACGGCGAGGCCCAGGCCGGGCGCTTCGCGCGCCTCTTCGCCCGCGCCGGCCTCACGGTGGTGTCGGGCCTGGCCCGCGGCATCGACCAGGTCGCCCACAGCGCCTGCCTCGACGCGGGCGGCGCGACCCTGGCGGTGCTCGGTTCGGGGATCGACAAACCCTGGCCGGCCGGAGCACTGAGCGAGCGGGTGGCGCGCGAAGGCCTGCTGCTCTCGGAGTTCCAGCCGGGCGAGGCGCCGCTGCCCCACCATTTCCCGCTGCGCAACCGGATCATCTCGGCCCTGTCGTGCGCGGTGGTCGTGATCGAGGCGGCACACGCCTCGGGTTCGCTGATCACGGCGCGCTGGGCCGCCGACCAGGGCCGGCCGGTCTTCGCGCTGCCCGGCCGGGTCGATCACCCGATGTCGCGCGGCGTGCACAAGCTGCTGCGCGAGGGCGCCGAGCTGACCGAGGGCCCCGAGGACGTGCTGGCCGCGCTGGGGTTCGCCGCGCCCGCCAGCGCCAGCGATCCCGCGCCGGCGCGCTCGGACGCGCGCTGGGCGCCGCTGCGCAAGGCGCTGCGCGGCGAGAGCCTGGGCTCGGCGGAACTCGCGCAGCGGCTGGCGCGCCCGCTGACCGAGATCCTGGTCGAGATCGTCGAGGCCGAGATGGCCGGGCTCGTGCGCCGCCTGCCGGGCGGGCGCTACCACTGGTGCGAGCCCGGCGAGTGAGCGCGCTCAGCTCACCGAGGCCAGCGTGTGCTCGAAAGCCAGCATCACGCCCGCGACGACCGCGCACCAGAACACGAACTTGGCGAAGCGCAGCGGGACGCTGGCCAGCGCGACGCGCTCGTCGACCGTGAAATAGCAGGCGTGCACCGTCACGATCACCAGTGCGACGAACAGGAAGAGCGCGATGTGCAGCACGGGGTCGATCACGCCAGCGTCCCCGGGCGGGTCTCGATCGGCGCGGCCGGGGCCGGACGATCCGCGACGGGCGCCGCTTCCGGCCGCTCTTCGCCGTGGCCGTAGACGTCGATCATCGCCAGCACGTTGAGCAGGCCGGCGACGCAGGACATGCCGAGGCCCGCGTCGACGTAGGGCAGCTCGCCGTCGACGCGCGCGTGGCCGTGCACGAGCTCCGCGATCCAGGCCGGCCCGCCGAGCAGGAACTGGCCCGCCCAATAATAGAAGTGGCGCTCGCGGTCGAGGTTCGAGCCCTGCGCCAACAGGGTGCCGAGCACGAACAGGCCGATCAGCGCGACGAACAGCACCGCCGCCCGCAGCCGGCGGCCCTGCAGCCAGTGACCCAGGCCGGGCACCAGCCAGGCGCAGAGCACCCACCAGGTCGGGTTGCGGCGCAGCACCGGCTCGCGCTTCGGCTGACGCGCGAGCCAGACCGCGTGGGCGATCAGCAGCGCGTTCAGGACACCGCTGACCGCCGTCAACCAGACGCCGAGGCTGATGTGCGGCGGCCAGGGGCGCGGCTGGCCCGGGCCGAAGCCGTACACCTTGGTCAGGTACACGAGCATGCCGAGGTTGCCGACCTCGGGCGACAGCGCACCGGCGAAGGGTCCCTGGAGGTCGGGCTCGAGGTACTCGAGCAGCATGCCGTCGCTCAGGCGCAGCCCGACCAGGAAGCTGCCCTCGACCACCAGGAAGGCCAGCAGCGCGAAGAGCGGCACACCCAGCAGCAGGTGACCCGCGCCCGGCGCGATCCAGGTGAGCAGCGCGGCGAAACGCGCGTCACCGCGCGTCTCCTCGCGTTGGGCGGGGCTGCTGGCCATCGGCGGGCCCTTCTACCAGCGATCCCCGGCGGCCACCAGGGTCGGGCTCGCCGGGGCCGCGGCCCCCCCGCGCCCAGCGGGTTGTCCCGGCCGCGGCGTCGGGCCATGATCGCGCCCATGACCGGTCCGATCCACGAACACCGCCTGCGCGTGCGCTACGGCGAGACGGACCAGATGGGCGTCGCGCACCACGCCAATTACCTGCTCTACTTCGAGGAGGGTCGCACGCGCATGATGGCCGAGCGCGGCTGCTCCTACGCGGAGCTCGAGCGGCGCGGCGTCGGCCTGCCGGTGCGCAAGGTCGAGCTGCGCTACCGCGCTCCGGCGCGCTTCGACGAGGAGCTCCTGGTCGAGACGCGCGTCGCGCGCCTGGGGGCGGCCTCGGTGACGCTCGAGACGCGCATCCTGCGCGCCGACGACCGCAGCGCGCTCGCCAGCGGCCAGATAGAGCTCGCCTGCATCGACCTCGTGCGCCGGGAGCGCGGTCCGATCCCGCTGCCCGACGACCTGCGGCGCACCCTCTCCGGGGCTCAGTAGCGCGCTTCGCCCGGCGGCTCGGTCCAGTCGCGAGCCTCGTCGGGACCCGGGATCCTGTGCACCGGGGAACCGATGCCGGGGATCGTCTCGAGGTTCCGCGCCGCCGGCAGCAGCGCCGGCAGGGCGTCCAGGACCCGGTCCTTGCACGCCGGGCAGCGGGAGCCGTCTCCCAGGAGGTTCAGCCGCGGCGGTTCGCCGCATTCCTGGCCGCAGGTGAAGCAGAGCGTGGGTTGGTGCGGACGCATCCCCTCTGGATCGACCTGGGGGAGGGTCCCGCTTGAGCCGGGGGGCTGGGACCTCGCCGAGACCAGCCCTTCCGGCGTCCGCGGAGCAAGTCTGGGGCAGCCCGGACTTCCTTTCCGGGCGATATAGCACCAAGATAGTGCTGATTCCTCATGCTCCAGCTGACCAAGCGCACCGAGTACGGGCTGATCGCCCTGACCTACCTCGCCGACCGCGGCGGGGTGGTGGTCAGCGCGCGCGAGATCAGCGACCACTACCCGGTTCCACGCCGCCTGCTGGCCGAGGTGCTCAAGGACCTCAGCCGGGCCGAGCTGGTCGCCTCGCACCGCGGTGCGACCGGCGGCTACATGCTGGCGCGCGCGCCCGAGACGATCACGCTGGGCGACATCGTCACGGCCCTCGAGGGCCGGCCGGCGCTGGCCAGCTGCGAGGCCCTGGCTCCCGCGCGCCACGGCGAGTGCGAGATGGAGCCGGTGTGTCCGATCCGCTCGCCGCTGCACCGCATCCGCGAGGGCATCTGGACCCTGATGGAGCGCACGACGCTGCGCTCGCTGTTGCGCCCCGCCCCGACCGTGGCCCTCGAAGCGCCCGCGTCCGACCCCTTCCAACTGCGCTCATGAAGCTCCCGATCTACTTCGACTACCAGGCCACGACGCCGCTCGACCCGCGCGTGCTCGAGGCCATGCTGCCCTACTTCACCGAGCACTTCGGCAACGCCGCCAGCCGCAGCCACGCGTTCGGGTGGAAGGCCGAGGAAGCGGTCGAGCGCGCGCGCGCGCAGATCGCCGCGCTGATCGGCGCCAACCCCAAGGAGATCGTGATCACCTCGGGCTCGACCGAGGCCATCAACCTGGCGCTCAAGGGCGTGGCCGAGATGTACGTCGACAAGGGTCGCCACATCGTGACCAGCGAAGTCGAGCACAAGGCCGTGCTCGACACCTGCAAGCACCTCGAGCAGCAGGGTTGCGAGGTCACCTACCTCAAGCCCACCAAGACCGGTCGCGTGACGCGCGAGATGGTCGAGGCCGCGCTGCGCCCGGACACGATCCTGGTGGCGCTGATGGCGGCCAACAACGAGGTCGGGACGCTCAACCCGGTGCGCGAGATCGGGGCCCTGTGTCACGAACGCGGCGTGCTGTTCTTCAGCGACGCGACGCAGGCCGTGGGCAAGGTGCCGGTCGACGTCGAGGCCGACCACATCGATCTCCTGTGTCTCTCCGGCCACAAGATCTACGGACCCAAGGGCGTCGGCTGCCTGTACGTGCGCCGCAAGAACCCGCGCGTGCGGCTGGTGGCGCAGATCGACGGCGGCGGACACGAGCGCGGCATGCGCTCGGGCACGCTCAACGTGCCGGGCATCGTCGGTCTGGGCCAGGCCTGCGAGCTGGCGCGCACCGAGCTGGACAAGGACACGGCCCACACCAGCGGCCTGCGCGACGAGTTCGAGCGCCAGATCTTCGCCGCGCTCGACCACGTGGCGCTCAACGGCGACCGCCAGCACCGCCTGCCCAACAACTCGAACCTCTCGTTCTCCTACGTCGAGGGCGAGTCGATGATCATGGGCATCAAGGACTGCGCGGTCTCGTCGGGCTCGGCCTGCACCTCCGCCAGCCTGGAGCCCAGCCACGTGCTGCGCGCGATGGGCGTCGGGGACGAGCTGGCGCACAGCTCGATCCGCTTCGGCTTCGGACGCTTCACCACGCGCGAGGAGGTCGATTTCGCGGTCAAGCAGGTGGTGCAAGCCGTGCAGCGCCTGCGCGAGCTCTCCCCGCTCTACGAGATGGTCAAGGAAGGCGTCGACCTGTCCACGGTGAACTGGCAAGGCGGGCACTGAGCCCGCGACACGCACTCAGGAGGCAACCCATGGCGTACAGCGACAAAGTCATCGATCACTACAACAACCCGCGCAACGTGGGCTCGCTCGACAAGCACAAGTCCAGCGTCGGCACCGGCGTCGTCGGCGCGCCCGAGTGCGGCGACGTCATGAAGCTGCAGATCGAGGTCGAGGGCGACCGCATCGTCGATGCCAAGTTCAAGACCTTCGGCTGCGGCTCGGCGATCGCCAGCTCCTCGCTGGCCACCGAATGGATCAAGGGCAAGACGCTCGACGAGGCCATGGCGATCAAGAACACCCAGATCGTCGAGGAACTCTCGCTGCCGCCGGTCAAGATCCACTGCAGCGTGCTGGCCGAAGACGCGATCAAATCGGCGATCGCGGACTTCAAGTCCAAGCGCGAGGCGGAGAGCCCGGCCGGCACGGGGGCCCGCCAGTGATCTCGATCACGGAACGCGCGGTCAAGGAGATCCGCCGCATCGTGGAGGACCAGAAGCTGCCCGCGGCCACCGCGCTGCGCGTGGGCGTCAAGGGCGGCGGCTGCTCGGGCTTCTCCTACACGCTGGGTTTCGACGACCACGTCGGCGAGGTCGACCAGGTGACCGAGGTCGAGGGCGTGCGCGTCGTGTGCGACCCCAAGAGCTTCCTGTACCTGAGCGGGACGCAGATCGACTTCGAGGACAACCTGATGGGGCGCGGCTTCAAGTTCGGCAACCCCAACGCCTCGAAGACCTGCGGCTGCGGCGAGTCCTTCTCGGTCTGAGCGGTCGTCCGTGATGCGCGCCTGCCCGCACTGCCAGTCGGCGCTCGAGACGCCGCTCGCCTGCTCGAGCTGCGGACGGGTGCTGGAGGCCGGCGAGGCCACGCCCTTCGAGCTGCTGGGCTTCGCGCCGGCGCAAGCGCTCGACCGCACCGAGCTGCAACAGCGCGTGGTGCGCTTCAGCCGCCTGGTGCACCCGGATTTCTTCGCCCTGGCGCCGGCCGCCGAGCGCGCGCGGGCCGAGGCCAACTCCGCGCGCCTCAACGCTGCGCACGCGCTGCTGGCCGACGAGATCGAGCGCGCGGACCACCTGGTGCGCTGGCTGGGCGGGCCCGACGAGCAACAGGAGCGCGAGCTGCCGCGCGCCTTCCTGCTCGAGGTGCTGGATTGGAACGAGACGCTCGAGAGCGCGCGCGCCGCGCCCGAGCTGGACGCGAACCGCCTGGCGCTCGGCGCGCTGCGCACGGAGCTCGAGGCGCGCCGCACGAGTGCGCTGGCGAACCTGACGCGCCTGTTGACGCCGCTGCCGGAGCGCGGAGCGGGCGCGCTGCTCGCCGCGCGCCAGGAGCTCAACGCGCTGCGCTACCTGGAGCGCGCGCTGGGCGAGATCCGCGCCCTGCGCGCCGGCAACCCCGCCCGCCGCTGACGCGGCCGCGATGAACCCCTGATGGCCTACATCGAACTCAACGTCCTGAACAACGAGCCCGTCGACCAGGCGGTCGGGATCGACCTCGGCACGACCAACTCGCTGGTCGCGGCCTGGATCGACGGTCGGCCGCGCGTGCTCGCCCCCGAGGGCCGCTCGGGCCTGGTGCCCTCCGTGGTGCACTTCGGCGCCGACAGCGCGCCGCTGGTCGGGCGCGAGGCGCGCGATCAGGCGGTGGTCGACCCGCGCAACACGGTGTTCAGCATCAAGCGTTTCATGGGCCGCGGACTGCACGACGTGCGCGAGGAGCTCGCCAGCCGGCCGCTGCGCGCCAGCGAGGCGGCGCGCGGCCTGATCCAGCTCGAGTTCCACGGCCAGCAGCGCACGCCGCAGGAGATCTCGGCCCTGATCCTGATGAAGGTGCGCGACGTCGCCTGCCTGGCGCTCGGCGGCCGGCCCGTGACACGCGCCGTGATCACCGTGCCGGCCTACTTCGACGACGCGCAGCGCCAGGCCACGCGCGACGCGGCGCGTCTCGCCGGCCTGGACGTGTTGCGCATGGTCAACGAACCGACCGCGGCCAGCCTGGCCTACGGGCTCGACCAGCGCGGCACGGGCCAGGTCGCGGTCTACGACCTGGGCGGCGGCACCTTCGACATCTCGATCCTGGCCATCGAGGACGGTGTCTTCCGCGTGCTGTCGACGCACGGCGACACGCACCTGGGAGGCGACGACTTCGACGAGCGCCTGGCGGCCTGGATCCGCGGCGAGATCGCAGCCGAAGCCGGCGACGCGCTGGTCGCCGACCCCGGCTTCCAGCAGGCGGTACGGCTGGCGGCCGAGAAGTGCAAGATCGAGCTGACCAACGCGCCCGAGGCCGAGCTGCACCTCTCGGTGCCCGAGCTGCGGCTCAACTGGCGCCGGCGTGTCACGCGCGCCGAGTTCGAGGAGCGCACCACCGACCTGCTCGAGCGCACGCTGGCCTGCTGCCGGCGCGCGCTGGCCGACGCGCGCCTGGAAGCGGGCGAGATCGACGAGGTCGTGCTGGTCGGCGGCGCGACGCGCATGCCGGCGGTGCGCCGCGCCGTCGAGGATTTCTTCGGCCGCGCGCCGCACACCGAGCTCAACCCCGACGAGGTCGTGGCGCTGGGTGCCGCCGTGCAGGCGCACATCCTGACCGGCGGCAAACGCGACATGCTGCTCCTGGACGTGACGCCGCTCTCGCTGGGCGTCGAGACCATGGGTGGCGCGGTCGAGAAGGTGATCCAGCGCAACTCGACCGTGCCCTGCTCGGTGACCGAGGGCTTCACGACCTACGCCGACAACCAGACCGGGATCGAGTTCCACATCGTGCAGGGCGAGCGCGAGCTGGCGCGCGACTGCCGCACGCTCGGCCGCTTCAAGTTGAGCGGCCTCCCGCCCCTGCCGGCCGGCATGGCGCGCGTGGCGGTCAAGTTCCACGTCGACGCCGACGGCCTGTTGACCGTGACCGCGCGCGAGGAGTCGACCGGCACCAGCGCGCGCATCGAGGTGCAACCGCTGCACGGCCTGACCGACGCCGAGGTCGAGGGCATGCTGGCCCAGGGCTTCGCGCACGCGCGCGCGGACTTCGAGGCGCGGCGCGCGGCCGACCTGCGCACCGAGCTCGGCACGATGATCCACCACACCGAGAAGCACCTCAACGCGGCGCACGCCGGCCTCGACCGCGAGAGCTACCGCGACATCGAGGACGCGCTCGAAGCCGCGCGCCGTGTGCGCGACGCGCAGGAGCCCCAGCGCCTGCAGCGGGCGCGCGACGAACTCGAACGCGCGATCCTGCCGCTGGCCTCGCTCTTGATGAACAACGTGGCGCAGAAGGCGCTGATGGGCCAGCGCCTCGACGAGGTCTGAGCGCGGGGCGCGGGCCGCCCGCCGCCCTACGGCCTTGGCCGGAGCGGCCTACGCACGAGTCCGGGCGCGGGAGCGCGGGGGATCGAGCCCAATGGAGGCGCCCAACCCCCCTTCAGAAAGGCGGCCCGCGATGATCGCCCGATGCCCGTGGTTCCTGAAGCTCTTCCTGGTGGGTGCCCTGACGGCCGGCTCCGCCTCCGCGCAGTCCGCGCCACGGCTCACGCAAGGGCCGGCGTACCTGGGCGGGGTGCTCGAGCTGCGACTCGACTCCGCCGTCCCCGGTGCGCACTTCGACCTCTGGTTCAGTCGCGAGCCCGGGCACTGGCTGCTGCCCTACGGCTGGCTCGAGCTGAAGCGCGACCGCCTGCGCCGCGTGGCCTCCGGAGTGGTCGACGGGAGCGGGGCGGCGCTGGTGCTGCTCCCGCTCTCCTCCCAGCCTGCTGCGGCGGAGGGCGAGCTGCGCTTCCAGGCGATCGTCGACGATCCCGGCGCGGCCGCGGGTCGCCGCCTGACGAACGCCGTGGTCTCGCGCCTCGCCGGCCCGCGTCTGTACGCCGGATTCCACGGCAGCGCGAACTCGGGCCTGTTCGTGATCTCCGGCCTGCAGGCCGGGATCGTGACGCGCGTCGACTTCGGTTTCGCGACGCCGGGAGGCGAGGTGCGCGAGGAGGGCCATCCGGTCTTCGACCGGGACCTGAGCGTCGGAGCCGTGCTGGCCGGCCAGCGCTCGCTGGTCTTCTTCGATCCGCACTTCGGGACCGTGCTCGGGAGCGTCGACTTGGCCGTCGACGCCGCGCGCAACCTGTGCACGGATGCGGCGCGCCGGACGGTGTACCTGCTCGAAACGGGCCTCGGCGGCAGCTCCAGCCAGCCTGGCCGCGTCTTGCGCTTCGACCTCGCCACGCGCAGTCTGAATGGCGTGCTCGATCTACCCGGTCCGGCGACTGGCCTCTGGAGCGCCAACCGCGACGGCCAGTACGCCTGCATCGCCGAAGCGGCGCCGAGCGGCGCGACGGTGGTGCGCTTCGTCGACCTGGTGAACCTGGCCGACCTCGGCACCGCGAGCGTCGGACAGCCGACGAATCGACGCTTCGAGGACCTGACCTGGGGCTGGGGTGAAGTGTGGGTCTCGACCAGCGACCCGCTGGGGATCGGCGCCGCGCAGGGCACGCTCAGCCGCATCCCGCGGCCCGACCTGCCCGGAGTTCCCGACGTCGGCCCTGCCGGCGTGCCGCGGCTGCTGCACCTGATCCCGGTCGCCGCGGTGCGGCGCGTGCTCGTGCCGCAGTTCTTCCACAACGTGCCCGCGACGACGCTGGCGAGCCACGACCTGGAGGGCGTCCTCCCGCCGGTCCCCGTCCCGGGCCCGCCCGCATTCCTGAGCGTCGCCGGCGCGAGCGTCGACGGCTCGCGCGTGTGGATCCTCGATCGCGCGGGCGACGAGCCGCCCGGCGGTTCGGAACCGGGCCGTGTCCACGTCCTCGATCTCGCGACGCTGAGCTGGTCGAGCGTGCCGCGCACCTGGCCCTTCGCCGGCCCGGCGGACGCCGAGCGCCTGCGGGACGCGTTCGTCGACCTGCTGGCGGTGGCCAACGTTCCGCTTCCCCCGCCGATCTCGATCGCGCCCGAGGTGCTGCTGATCACGCAGTCGGACGGCAGCGAACAGCACGTCCTGGTCCCCGAGGCAGTCACGTTCCTTGCACCCGCTCCCGTCCCCTGAGGGCTCCGCAGAGGATCCCGCGCGTCGCGCGCAGCCCCCGCGCTGGCTGCGCGCGACGCGCTGGATCCTGACCGGCCTGAGCGCCGCGCTCGGGCTGCGTCTGTGCCTGCTGTTCGCCGAGGCCAACTCGCGCGGCGTCGACTTCATCCCGATCAACGGGACCTTCCAGACCTTCAACCCGATCCGCCGGCTCGCACTCGGCCAGCAGGTCGGGCGCGACTTCGACGCCTACCTCGGCCTCGGTCCGACCTGGCTCACGCGGCTCGCGAGCACGTTCTACGGCACCGACTACCGCAGCGTGCTCGAGGCGTCGCACCTGGCGACGTCGCTGACCTTCTGGACGGCGGTCGCGCTGCTGGGCCGGCTGTGCGCGCTCTCGACGCTCGGTGCGACCGTGCTGGCGACGCTCGTGACGGCCGTGGCGACGCACACCCAGCCGCAGTGGATCGGCGACGAAGCCTGGCGGACCTGGGTCGAGCGCACGTGGCCGCTGGTGTCGCCGGGCAACTCCCTGCTCGGGCTGCGGGCCGCCGTGCCGTTCCTGGCGGTCCTGGCGCTCGTGGTCGCGGGCCGCTCGCTGCGGCTCGAGCAGCCCGGGCGCGAGCGGCGCGCGGCGCTCGCCGTCGGGGCGCTCGCGGGTCTGTGCGCACTCTGGAGCAACGACTACGGCTTTCCCACCGCGGCCCTGCTGATCGCGGCGGCGTGCCTGGTGTACTGGCGCTCGGGGAGAGCGGGCTGGATCGGTTTCGTGCTGCGAACTTGCGCGTGCGCGCTCGCCACCGTGCTGCTGGCGCTGACCATCGGCACGGGCGGAGCTCCCTGGCGCTGGTTCGAGTACGCCTTCCTCGGAGTCGCGCGCGACCAGTCCTGGTACTTCGCCGCGGGCAGCCTGGAGCTCGACCCGGCCCAGGCCCTGGGCGGAGCGGGCGTGCTGCTCCTGCTCCTGGCGAAGTGCTGCACGTCATGGGCCCGGCCGACCGACCCCTGGCTGGCCGTGCTGGTCGCCGCGACGCTGGCGGGCGGCTTGATCCCGAGCCTGGCGCACGCCAACCCCCACTACTTCTACCCGCTGGTGCTGGTCCTGCACCTCGTCGTGCCCTACCTCGCGGTCGAGGGTGCGTGGCGCCTCGCGACCCGCTGGCGCGCGCGCCGTGCACCCGCGGCGCGCACGCGGCGGACCTGGCTGGAGCTCGCCCCGACCGCGTTCGCCGCCGCGCTGCTGGCGTGCCTGCCCCTCGCGGTCGCGGCGCCGACCGCCAGCACCCACGCCGGGCCCGGCGAGGAACCGGTGCGGGCGGACGAGATGGGCGGCGACGGCCCCGGCTACCTGGCGAAGATGGCGGTGCTCGGCCGAGAGCTGCGCGCGCAATCGGAGGCCGCCGGCTGGCCGCGCGATCGGCGGCTGCTCTCGACCTACGCCGGCGCGCTCGAGCTCTTCGCCGACGCCGTCAGCCCGACGCGCGACGACTACGTGATCCACGCGCTCGGCCCGGCGCGCCGTGCGGCTTTCGCAAGGGCACTCGGCGAGCACCAGCCGCCGTGGGTGAGCACGCTGCGCGCCGACGCCGTCGGTTGGGAGCCGTGGGTCCAGAGCGTGTGCTGGGACTTCTACGGCGAGCTGCTCGCTCGCTACGAACCGTTCGAGCAGACCGCCTACCACACGCTGTGGCGCAAGCGCACCACGCCGCGGCCCGAGTGCGCCGCGCTCGTCGAGGCCGAGGTCCATCCGCTCCAGCAGGATGGACCGACGAGCAGGATCCCGCTGACCCTGCGGCTCGCCCCGGGATCCGGCTGGACGGACCCGCGGCCGCTGCTGGTCGAACTCGAGCTCGAGTACGAGGTGCTGAGCCAGCGCTCGTGGCCGCGTCACGCGACGCCGATCCTCTACCAGCCGAGGGCCGGCGGCCCCGCGGGCTGGGTCGGCCTGCCGCCGTACGAGCGTTCACGGCGGCTGCCCGTCTCGCTGCGACCGGGCGAGACCTGGGAGGGCTTCCTGCTGCTGGAACAGCCGGGGTCCGGGACGCTGACGGTGTCGGCGGCCCGCGCGCGGGCGCTCGGTGTGCAGGACGAGGTGCTCCTGGCGCGCCTCGAGCGGCTGCTGCCCTCCCAGTACTACGGCCCGGGCTGGCGCGCCGGCGTGTCGACCTCCGAGAGCGCGGCCGGGTTCTTCGTCCAGGACGTCGCCGACCTGCGCGACCTGCAGCCGGGCGCGCGCCTGAATTTCGCGCACTCCGGCGTGCGCACCGTGCAGCGCATCTCCGGCCGCGAGGTCTGGGTCGACGGGGCGCCGCTCGTGCCCCGCCACGACGGCCATCCGCACTGGATCGGGATCCTGCCGCCGTGATCGCCGCGTGCGCGCGCGCGGACTACGCCTTGGCCTTGCCCTGGGAGGCGACCGCGTGCTGCGCGGCGGCGACCTCGGCCTCGCTCGCCAGGTAACGGTTCGAGAGCGGCTTCAGCTGCGCGTCGAGCTCGTAGACCAGCGGGATGCCGGTCGGGATGTTGAGCGCGACGATCCGGTCGTCGGGGATCGCGTCGAGGTGCTTGACCAGCGCGCGCAAGCTGTTGCCATGCGCCGCGATCACCAACCGTTCACCCGCGCGCACCCGCGGCGCGAGCACCTCGGTCCAGTACGGCACGACGCGCGCGACGGTGTCCTTCAGCGACTCGCCGACCACCGCGCGCGCCGCAGGGTGCCGCGCGTAGCGCCGGTCGCTGGCCGGGTTCTCGGCGTCGCCGGCGGCGCAGGGCGGCGGCGGGATGTCGTAGCTGCGGCGCCACACCAGCACCTGCTGCTCGCCGTGGCGCGCGGCCGTCTCGGCCTTGTCGAGCCCGGTCAGGGCGCCGTAGTGGCGCTCGTTGAGCCGCCAGTCGCGCGTCTCGGGCAGCCAGGCGAGATCGAGTTCCTCCAGCGCCAGCGCCAGGGTCTTGATCGCGCGCTTGAGCAGCGAGGTGTAGGCGGCGTCGAAGCTGAACCCCGCCTCGCGCAGGCGCTTGCCCGCCTCGCGCGCCTCGCCCAGCCCCTTCTCCGACAGCGGCACGTCGCGCCAGCCGGTGAAGCGGTTTTCGCGGTTCCATTGGCTCTCGCCGTGACGCAGCAGGACCAGTCGGTGCATGGGCTTCCTCGCTCGCTTCAGGCCAGCCGCGCCTCGAGCGCCGCCCGGGCGGACTCCGCCAGGGCGCGCGCGGTCTCGAGCTCGCGCTCGGCGGCCGCCCGGCGTTCGGCCCCGAGCGGCTTGTCCGCCAGCGAGACGGCGTTGATCTTCACATTGTGGAAGGCCGCCTCGGCCGCGCTCCGCAGGCACCAGACCGCCGTCGCGGCGTCGCTCGCCAGGTTGGGGTTGACGTCCGGAGCCGCGTCGCGGACCAGGGCCAGCGCGGCCCTCGCCCGCGCCAGGGTGCGCGCCGGCACCTCGAGCGCGCCGAGCAGCCCGCGTTGGATGGCGGCCGAGCGCACCGACTTCTGGGAATCGTCTGCCTTGGGCAGCTTGTACGCCGCGGTGACGGCGTCGTAGGCCTGTGTGTCCTCGTCCACCAGCGGACCGCATTCGGCACGCAGCCGGTCCAGTTCCAAGGCGCGGGACGCCATCGCGCCCTCGAGCGCGGCGAACTTCTCACCGGTGGTGAAGCGGCAAGCCATCGCGCCCAGCGCGCAACCCAGGGAGGCGAGGTGTGCGGCGACGCTCCCACCGCCGGGAGTGGGTGTGCGCTCCGCCAGTCGGGCGGCGAACTCGTCGAGCGTGCAGTGCGCGAGGCGTGCGGTCGGGGTCATGGTTCGTCCGCCATGGTGTCGAGAAAGGCGGCGCATTCTACGTCCGAGCACGCGGCGACGAAGCGCTGTCGAGGACTTCGACAAGGCCTCGCCAAGCTGTGGGCGCCCGGTCCCAGATTCGAGAGGAAGGGCCGCGACCGCGCCCCGGACCCGGGCGGCGGCTGCCGCTTTTGCACGGTCACAAGTGCATGGAAAGCAAGGACATAGACCCTTGTCCCGTTCTCGGACTGGGGTTCCCGGCGCGACTTTTCTTAGCTTGACCGCCAGCCTGGACGTCCGGGGGTCGGATTTGTATCGGCACCTTCGGGTAGGACCGGTCACGTACCCCACGACGCCCACTCCAAGACCGCGACGTTCGCGCCCGACTCTTCGACGGCGCGCACCCAGAGGTCGCTTGGAAGGCTGACGGCATTGAAAATCGCGTTCGCAACCCCTGAACTCCAGTCGCTCGTGCGCAAGACGAGCCTGGCCGAGGTCTCGGAATCGCTCGCGCGCACCCTGCGACAGGAGGGCGCCGACATCCGGGTCTTCCTGCCGTGGACGGCCGACCTCGCCACGGGGCCGCTGGCGGAGCTGCGCCACGTCGGGGACGTGCGGGTCAAGGACGGCCAGGGCAAGACCACGGTCGCGATCCACACCGCCCTCCTCGGCGACCTGCCGATCGTGTTGGCGGACCACCCGCAGCTCCTCCGCACGCGCCACCCCTACGCCAACGACGAGGGCCCCTACCCGGACAACTGGCGGCGCTTCGCGATCTGGTCGCGCTCGATCCTCGAGTGCCTGCCGTTGATCGGCTTCGAGCCCGAGATCCTGCACGGCATGGACTGGACCACCGGGCTCCTGCCGGTGCTGCGCGAGGTCGAGTACGCGGCCAAGCTGCCCGACCACCCCGCCTCGCGCGCCGGGTTCTTCTTCGGCATCCACAACCTGGCGATGCAGGGCACCTTCGAGCGCGAGATCCTGCCGCAGATCGGCCTGCCCCACCGCGTGTTCACCAACGCGCGCGGTGTCGAGCTGGCGGGCAAGGTCAACTTCCTCAAGGCCGGCTGCGAGTTCGCCACGATCCTGGGCGTCAACTCCCCCAGCCAGGCGGCGCGCATCCAGGAGATCGACCGCGGGTACGGCTTGGAGGACACCTTCCGCCGGCGCCACAAGGAGCTGGTCGGCATCACCAACGGCGTCGACTACCGCGCCTGGGATCCCTCGAACGACCCGCTGCTGCCGCAGACCTTCTCGTCGCGCGACAAGGAGCTGGTCGGCAAGAAGAAGTGCAAGTCGTCGCTGCAGGCCGCGCTCGGGCTCGACAACGGCCCGCGCGTGATGCTGGCGGCGGTGATCGGCCGCTTCGACGCCGACAGCGGCTTCGACCTCTTGGCCGAGGTGATGACCTCGGTGCTCGAGCGCAACGTCGAGGTGGTGCTGATGGGCTCGGGCCGCCACGAGATCCTCGATCGCGTGCGCACGATGGAGACCACCTTCGCCGGTCGCTGCCGCCTGATCGAGGGCTACAACGCCAACGCCGCGCACACGCTGCTCGGCGGCGCCGACCTCTTGATCCAGCCCTCGCACTTCCACTCCTCGAACTCGCTGGTCGCGATCGGCATGCGCTACGGCGTGGTGCCGCTGATCTACGCCCAGAGCGGCCTCGAGGACACGGTCGTCGACTACGAGAAGGACAAGCGCCACGGCACGGGCTTCACCTTCCAGAAGTACACCGGCGACGGCCTGCTCGAGGGCGTCGACGTGGTGCGCAAGGTCTACAAGGAGGCGGCCGACTGGCGCACCGTCGCGCACCACTGCCTCAAGCAGGACTTCTCCTGGCAGGCCGCCGCGCGCAACTACATCAAGGCCTACCGGCGCGTCACGCGGCGCACCAAGAGCCAGGTCGCCGACGAGTGAGGCGCCGAGCGCGCGCGTGACGCCATGCAGCGCTTGGTGGGCATCGATCTCGGCGGCACGAGCATCAAGGCCGGAGTGCTCGACGAGCACGGGCGCATCCTGGCCCGCGAGGGCGCGCGCACGGAAGTGGAGCGCGGCGCCGAGCACGTGCTCTCGAAGCTGGTCGAGATCGCGCGCGCGCTGGGCGCCGAGCACGGCCTGGGCATCGGCTCGCCGGGCCTGATCGACCGCGCCGCGGGCCGCATCGCCGACTGCCCGAACCTCAAGCCCATGGAGGGCGTGCCGCTGGCCGACGAGCTCGCGCGGCGACTGGGCTTCGCGCGCGAGCGCGTGTTCGTCGAGAACGACGCCAACGCCGCGGCGCTGGGCGAGCACTGGCGCGGGCGCGGGCGCGGCGAAAGCGACCTCCTGCTCGTGACGCTGGGCACGGGCGTCGGCGGCGGCCTGATCCTCGGCGGCCGGCTGTACGCCGGGCGCGGCGGGCTGGCGGGCGAGATCGGCCACGTGGTCGTCGAGCCCGGCGGCCGGCGCTGCGGTTGCGGCTCCGAGGGCTGCGTCGAGCAGTACGCCTCGGCGACGGCGGCCACGCGCCGCGCGCGCGAGCTCGGCCTGCCGCGCGGCAACCCGGGCGACCTGATCGAGCTGGCGCGCGTGGCGCGCGCGGGTGCCGGCCCCGAGCGCGAGCTGCTGCACGCCGTAGGGCGCGACCTCGGTCACGCGCTGGCCGGCGTGGTCTCGCTGCTCGACGTCCGCACCTTCGTGATCGGCGGCGGCTTCGGCGCGGCGACCGACGTCCTCGAGCCCGGCATTCGCGCCGGCGTGCGCGAGCGCAGCTACGGCAAGCGGCTCGACGAGCTGCGCATCCTGCCCGCGGAGCTGGGTGCCGACGCCGGCTGGATCGGCGCGGCGCGACCGCTCGCGGACTGAGGCACTGGCGTGCGCCGCGCGCTATCCTCCGCACGATGAGCGCTTCCCGCGACGGTGCACCCGAGACCTGGATCTCGGTCCGCGACCTGGGCAAGACCTACGGCAAGGGCCTGTTCGGATCGAAGGGCTTCCGCGCCCTCGACGGCGTCTCGATCGAAGTCGGCCGCGGACAGGTGTTCGGGCTGCTCGGACCCAACGGCGCGGGCAAGACGACGCTGATCAAGATCCTGCTCGGCCTGGTCGGCGGCTTCGACGGCCACGCGCAGGTCTTCGGCCGCCCGCCGGGCGACCCCGAATCGCGGCGGCGCATCGGCTACCTGCCGGAAGCGCACCGCCTGCCGGGCTACCTGACCGGCGCCCAGATGGTGCGGCTGTTCGCGATGATGTCGGGCCTCGACTCCGACGAGGCGCGCCAGCGCATCCCCGCGCTGCTCGAGCGCGTCGGCATGAGCGATGCGGCCGACCGCAAGATCGCGCAGTATTCGAAGGGCATGCAGCAGCGTATCGGCCTGGCGCAGGCCCTGGTGCACGAGCCCGACATCGTGTTCCTCGACGAGCCGACCGACGGCGTCGACCCGGTCGGTCGCGCGGCGATCCGCGAGATCGTGATGGACCTGCGCGCGCGCGGCACGACGATCTTCATCAACTCGCACCTGTTGATGGAGGTCGAGCTGATGTGCGACCAGGTGGTGATCATGGTCAAGGGCAAGGTGCTGCGCGCCGGCACGGTCGACGAGCTGACGCCGCGCACGGGTGCCGTGCGCATCGACCTGCGCGACGCTCCCGCGGACCTCGAACGCCTGGTGGCCGGGCTGGGCAGCGGCTTCACGCGCACGCCGTCGGGCTTCGAGGTGGCGATGAGCGACGCCGAGCTCGACCAATGCATCGACCGGCTGCGCGCGCGCGGCCTGGGCATCCGCGCCATCGACCAGCGCCGCCTGACGCTGGAGCAGTCGTTCCTCCACCTGGTGCAGAAGAAGGACCCGTCGTGAACGCCAACACCGCCAAGGCGCTGGTGCTCGACGCCTTCTACCAGGTGGTCGACAACAAGATCTTCCGGCTGCTGCTGATCCTCGAGGCGGCACTGGTCGCGTTCTTCTTCCTGATCAGCTTCGGCGAGAAGGAAGTGCGCGTGCTCTTCGGCCTGCTGACGATCGAGTACCGCAACGTCGCCTTCCTGCTCGGGCCGAATCTGGGCCCCGGTGCCGACTTGCAGGGCCTGGCGATCCAGGCCATCCAGAGCCTGGTGGTCGAGACGCTCAGCGGCAGCTTCGGCATGATCGTGTGCCTGTCCGCGACGGCCTTCTTCATGCCCAACATGCTGGAGAAGGGTGCCGCCGACATCGTGTTCTCGCGGCCCGTCTCGCGCCTCACGCTGCTCCTGTCGCGCTACGTGTCGGGCCTGATCTTCATCGCCATCCTGGCCACGATCGGCGTGACCGGCATCTGGCTCGGCTTGTTGATCGCGTCGGGCTACAACGACCCGGGCGTGCTGTGGGGCGCGCCGCTGCTGATCTTCCTGTTCGGCATGCTGCACGCCTTCTCGCTGTGGATCGGCGTGCTGACGCGCAGCACGGTGGCCTCGATCCTGCTCTCGGTGCTCTTCTATCTGAGCACCGGCGGGGTGCACATGCTCTGGCAGCTCAAGGAGCTCTTGACGCACAACGCCGGGATCCAGGCCAGCTCGGGGGAGTCGCTGGCGGACGCCGACCGCGGCGCGTGGAACGTGCCGATCGCCATACTCGACGGCGCGCACCTCGTGCTGCCCAAGACGGCGGACGTCGACCTCGGACTGCAGAAGCTGCGCAAGACGGTCGAGGGCGAGCCCTGGCTGCTGACCGACGAGCGCCTGAAGCTCGAGATCCACGCGCCGCCCGAGGCGCTCGAGGCCCCGTCCGCGCTGGTCGCGGGCGGAGCGATCGACCTGGTCGGCGCGGCGCTCGCCTTCCGCGCGCCCGACGGCTCGGCGCGGGTCGAGCTGCGCGCGCGCTCGCGTCTGACCGAGCGCCCGGATCCGACCAAGCCCGGCAAGACACGCACGCAGCGCAAGAGCGCCGCCGAGGCGGCCGAGGAGCTGATCGCGCGCATGCGCGGCGAGGGTGTCGCCTCGGCCGAGCAGCGCGGCGAGCGCCTCTCGATGTCCGGCTTGAGCTGGGTGCCGGTGCGCTGGACGGCGGGCGAGCTGCAGCACTGGGCCTACGTCGCGACCAGCGGCGACTGGGTGCTCGAGGTCGAATTCGCCTGCGGTCCGCAGTGGGGCGGCTCGGACGACGACGCTCCCTCGGCCGAGCGCCAGGAGTTCCTGCGCGAGCGCTTCCTGTTCGGCATCCGCCCGGTCGGGTTGCAGGGCCCCGAGAGCATCGCGACCTGGCACCTCGACCGCTTCACCTGGGACGCGCCGCTGTCGCACAACATCGGCTTCTCGATCGCCAGCTCGCTGGCCTTCATCGTGCTGATGCTCGCGCTGGCCTGGTGGAAGCTCGCGCGCATCGACTTCTGATGGACGCGTCGCTCGAGAGCGCGCTGCGGGCGATCGTCGGGGATGCGGGGCTGGTGCGCGACCGCGCGCGGCGCACGGCCTACGAGTCGGACGGGCTGGCGTTCCTGAAGCAGCTGCCCGAGCTGGTCGTGCTGCCGCGCGACACGCGCCAGTGCGCGTCGGTGATGCGACTCCTGTCCGAAGCCGGCGTGCCGCTGGTCCCGCGCGGCGCGGGCACGGGCCTCGCGGGCGGCGCCACGCCGGTCGCGCAGGGCGTCGTGCTGGGCTTCGCGCGCATGCGCGACATCCTGGAGGTCGACGTCGAAGAGCGCACGGCGCGCGTCCAGGCCGGCGTGGTCAACGCCGACCTCTCGCTGGCCGTCGCGCGCCACGGCCTGTTCTATGCGCCCGATCCGTCGAGCCAGAAGGCCTGCACGCTGGGCGGCAACGTGGCGGAGAACTCGGGCGGGCCGCACTGCTTCCGCTACGGCGCGACGGCGCGGCACGTGCTCGGCCTGGTGATCGTGCAGGCCGACGGCACGCTGCTCGACCTCGCCGCGCCGCGCGTCGATCCCGAGGGCTACGACCTGGTCGGCCTGTTCGTCGGCAGCGAGGGCCTGTTCGGCGTCGCGACCGAGATCACGGTGCGGCTCCTGCCGCTGCCGGCCGTGACCGAGACGCTGCTCGGGATCTTCACCAGCCTCGACGCGGCCTGCGAGACCGTGACGCGCATCATCGCCGCCGGACTCGAGCCCAGCGCGCTGGAGATCATCGACCAGCTGACGATCGAGGCCGTCGAGGCCAGCGTGCTGGCCGCCGGCTACCCCAAGGATGCCGCCGCGGTGCTGCTGGTCGAGTGCGACGGCAGCGAGGCCGAGGTGGCGGCGACGATGCGCGACGTCGAGCGCTTGGTGCGCGAACAAGGCGTCCTCGAGCTGCGCCGCGCGCGCGACGCGGCCGAGCGCACGCGCCTGTGGGCCGGGCGCAAGGGCGCTTTCGGCGCGATGGGCCGCATCGCGCCGGATCTCTACGTGTGCGATGCGGTCGTGCCGCGCACGAAGCTCGCGGCGCTGGTGCGGCGCACGACCGAGATCTGCCGCGAGCGGCGGCTCAAGGTCGCCAACGTCTTCCACGCCGGCGACGGCAACCTGCACCCGAACATCTCGTACGACCGGCGCGATCCCGACGAGCTGGCGCGCGTCCTCGAAGCCGGCGGCGAGATCCTGCGCGTGTGCATCGAGAGCGGCGGCTCGCTGACCGGCGAGCACGGCGTCGGGCTCGAGAAGCTCGAGGGCATGCAGCAGCTCTTCACCCAGGACGACCTGGCGGCGATGTGCCGCGTCAAGGAGGCCTGGGATCCCGCGCGGCGGCTCAACCCGGGCAAGACGCTGCCGGTGCGCGCCTGCATGGAAGCGCGCGCGCACGGAGCACGGCCGTGAGCGAGCTCGCCGAACGCCTGCGCGCCCAGCTCGGTCCGCGCGCCGTCGCCGAGCTCGCCTGGCCCGGCCGGCGCGAGCCGCTGCCGCTGGCGCTGCCGGGCTCGGTCGAGGAGCTGGCCGAGCTCGTGCGCTGGTGCGCGCGCGAACGCGTGCGCGCGGCGCCCGTCGGCGTCGGCTCGAAACTCGGCTGGACGCGACATCCCGTCGGCGAGGTGCTGGCGCTCAGCACGCAGCGCCTGCAGCGCGTGGTCGAGTACGAGCCGGGCGAGGGCGTGCTGACCGCGCTGTGCGGCACGCGCCTGTCGAGCTTGCGCGAGCTGACCGCGCAGCACGGCCAGCTCGTGACGCCCGACGTGCCGGCCGCGGAGCGCGCGACGCTGGGCGGCGTGCTGGCCTCCGGCCAGTCGGGCTACGACCGCCTGCGCTTCGGACCGGCGCGCCATCATGTGCTGGGAGCCACGCTCGTGCTGGCCGACGGCAGCTCGGCGCGCAGCGGCGGGCGGCTGGTCAAGAACGTCACCGGCTTCGACCTGCAGCGCCTGTACTGCGGCTCGTTCGGCACGCTGGGCGTGCTGGTCGAGGCCACGCTGCGCCTCGCGCCGCTGCCGCGCGCGCACGCGTTGGTGACGCGCGCCGCGGCCGACGCCGCGGAGCTGACCGCAGCCGTGCGCGCGGTCGAGCGCTCGCCGCTGCGGCCGGTGGCGCTGGTGGCGACCAGCGCGCCCGGCGCCACCGGCGCAACCGGCTCACCCTGGCAGCTGGCGCTCTCGCTGGCCGGCGGCCCGGAAGCCGTGGCCTTCGAGCTGGGCTGCGCGCGCGCGCTGTGGCCCGCGGCCACCTTCCTCGAGGGTGCGGCGGCGCAGGCGACCTGGAGCGCGCTGCGCGAACAGGCCCCCGAGTGCGAGCCGCGCCCCTGGCTGCGCATCACCTGCGGAACGCGCAGCTTCCCGCGCGCGCTGGCCTTCGACTTCGAGCACGCGCACTGGAGCGCGCGGCGCGTCGCGCAGCCTTCGAGCGGCATCCTCGACGTGCAACTCGTGGCGCGCGAGGGCGCGCGCGTCGACTCGGCCTCGTTGGCCGAGCTGGTGCGCGCCCGCGCCGCAGACGTCGCGCGCGAACTCGGCCCGGGGGCGAGCTTCACGCTGCGCAACCCGACGCGTCGCACGGCCGGGCTGGTCGAGCAGGCCCCGGCGCCCGGCACGGGCGAGCGCCGCCTGATGGACGCCCTGCGCCGCGCGCTCGATCCGCAGGGCGTGTTCCACGGCGGACCCTTCGAACCCGCGGAGGTCGCGTGAACGCGCCGAGCCGTGCTCCGCTGACCCCGTCGACGCTGGTCGACTACGCCAAGAGCCTGGACTGCATCCACTGTGGCCTGTGCCTGAACAGCTGCCCGACCTACCGGTTGACCGGCGTCGAGTCCTCCAGCCCGCGCGGCCGCATCCACCTGATGCGCGCGCTGGCCGAGCGCGAGCTCGAACCCGAGCCCGAGCTGGTCGAGGAGCTCGACTTCTGCCTCTTGTGCCGCAACTGCGAGAGCGTCTGCCCCTCGGGCGTGCACTTCGGCGGTCTGATGGAGTTCACGCGCGACGCGCTGCAGCGCGAGGGCCACGCGCACCAACCCTGGCCGGTGCGCTTCGCGCTGGGGGCCGTGCTGCCGCGGCGCTGGGCGCTGTCGTGGTCGACGCGCCTGGCGCGCGCGCTGATCCTGCTCGGGTTGTGGCGCATCTTCTTCACGCACCTCGGCCGGCGCGGGCGGCTCCTGGCCGACATGCCCGCGATCCCGCCGGGGCGCGAGCGGCGGCTCCTGCCCGCGCGCACGCCGGCCGAGGGTGCGCAGCTCGCCACGGCGGCCGTGCTCGAAGGCTGCGTGATGCCCGCGCTCTACGGCCGCGTCAACCGCGCGACGGTCGCCGTGCTGGCGCGCGCGGGCTGCGAGGTGCTCGTGCCGCGCGGCCACGCCTGCTGCGGCTCGCTGCACGCGCACAACGGCGACCTCGACGGCGCGCGGCGCCTGGCGCAGGCGACGATCGAGGCCTTCGAGCCGCTGCGCGCCGCCGACGGCGCTCCCGCACCGGTGGTGATCAACAGCGCCGGCTGCGGCGCGCACATGAAGGAGTACGCGCACCTGTTCACGGCCGGCGATCCCTGGCACGCGCGCGCCGAGGCCTTCGCGCGGCGCGTGGTCGACCTTTCCGAGTTCGTCGAGCGCGAGCCCGTGCGCGCGGCGCTGCGCGCACGGCTGCAGCCGGTCGCGGGCCTGGGCACGGTCACCTACGACGATCCCTGTCACCTGTGTCACGCGCAGGGCATCCGCAAGGAACCGCGGCGCGCGCTCGACGCCGTGCCCGGCCTCGCGCGCGTCGAGTTGGCGGACTCCGAGCTGTGCTGCGGCTCGGCGGGCCTCTACGCCATGCTGCGCCCGGCCGACGCCGAGCGCGTCTTCGAACCCAAGCTGGCGGCGCTCCAGGCCAGCGATGCCGCGACGCTGGTGGTCGCCAACCCCGGTTGCCAGATGCAGTGGGAGACCGGACTTCATCGCGCGCGCTCGCCGGTGCGCGTGTTGCACCTGGCCGAGGTGCTCGAGCTGGCGACGCGCGCCGCGGCGCCCTGAGGCTCAGCGGACGCTCAGGACTTGACGCCCGCGGAACCGGGCTCGGGGTCCTTGGGCTTGGGCTTGAGCGCGCGTGCGATCTCGAACAGCGCTTCCTTCGAGCCCGTCTCGTTGGGGTTCCACACGGCGAAGAGCACGCACCAGCGGCCGTGCGCCGAGAGATCGATCGCCAAGGTGTCCTGGTAGCTGCCCGGCGGCGTGAAGCGGCGCGTGTGGAGGAAGCGCGGCTCGTAGGCGTCCCAGCGCAGCGTGCCGCTCTCGACGCCGACCGTGCCGCCGCGCGGCTCCAGGTGCTCGATGCGCGCGAGTTCGCCCTCGACGCTGCGCCGCACCGCCTGCTGGCCGTCCGCGCCGAAGAAGAACAACTGCACCTGCGCGGGCGGCGTCGCGGCCGGCGCGATCGGGAGCTTGCGCCAGACGATCTTCTCGTCGGGGGGCCCTTCGCCGGGGGTCGTCTCGGGGGCAGGTGTGTCGGGCACCGGCGGGCGCGTCGCGACACCCGGCGTGAGCGAGACGATGCGCTGGCCGTCGGGCAGCTCGAGCGCCGAGACCAGCGACAAGCCGGCGGGCAGCGCGCCGACTTCAAAGGCCGCGCCGACGACCGTTTGCGGATCGACGTGGCCGGCGCGCCGCATGACCAGGAAACCGAGCGTGCCGACCACCAGCGCCAGGCCGGAGAAGGCGAACAGCGTGCGCCACACGCCGGCCGGCTGGGGCGGCTGGGGTTGCATGAGCTGCGCGCTCAGCGCTTGGGACCGATGTGGAAGGGTTTCAGCGCCTCGTTGATCAACTCGTCGGTCAGCTCGCCCTGGCTGACCGGCCGCTGCACCTGGCACATCACGAAGCGCTCGGTCTCGCCCTCGGGCGTGACGTCGATCATCACCATGTACTGGTCGGCCTGCTTGGCGCCCTCTTCGCCGGCCATGCTGCGCATGAAGCCCGCGATCTCGCCCTTGAGGCGCAGCACCTTGAGCTCGCGGCCCTGGACCTCGACCGTGCCCTTGGTCATGTCCGTGAACTTCATCACGATCACGTTCTCGGGGAAGACCGGCGAGTCGCCTTCGAAGAGTTGCTCACGCGCCTGCTTGCCCGAGGCGCCCGTGTGCACCTGGAACTGCAGCTGGAGGTTCAGGCTGTCGACGATCACGGTGATCGGCGCGCCGGGGATCCACGAGGGTGCGGCGTGGGCGGTGTGGTCGGGGTGCTCCTGGTCCGCGGGGAGGGCCTTCTGCAGCTGGGCCCAGCCGTACTCGGGGTCGGCGATCTTCTCGGCCATCTTGTAGCAGGCGAAGGCGCCGACGCCGGACAGGATCACGGCCAGCAGGCAGCCGCCGCCACAGAACCACAGCCACTTGGGCAGGGACTTCTTCGGCGCCGGCTCGGCGCCGGACTCCGACCATTGCGTCTCGTTCATGGAGCTCTCCTCGACGTGGGCTGGCTGCGGCCCGCGATGCGGCGGGCGGAGGCGGCGAGGCGTTTGTACTCGCGCTGCCAGATGCGATTCAAACGCAGGGTCATTTTCCTGCCGGGTGACTCCGACCAGCGCGCCGCGCTCGCGACCAGCAGCGCGACCAGGCCCTCGTGGTCGTCCCAGTCGACGTACTCCGGCGCGATGCGCCCGCGCGGGCCGCAATTGTGGTAGTTCCCGAGCGCCAGGCACAGGGCACCGGCGGGGACGCCGGCGTGGTTGTAGGCGGTCGACTCGCAGCTGCCGCCGTCCATCAGCGCGCGCTGCGAGCGGAAGTCGGGGTGGGCGGCGCGCAGCTCGTCGACGGCCTCCTGCAGGCGCTCGGTGATCCACGGCTGGAAGGTCGTGAGCCGGTCGCCGACGCGCACCACCGGCCCGAGGCCCACGCGCGCGCTGGCGCGCTTGGGCGAGCACTCGAGGCCGACCACCGCCAGGTCGCGCGGCAGCGCGCGCGAGCGTACGAGTCCGAGGCAGCCGACGAACCCGGTCTCCTCGGCGCGCGTGAACAGGCCGACCAGCGGCGCCGGATGGCGCGCGCGCGCGTGCAGCGCCAGCGCGGTCAGGATCGCGGCCGCCCCCATCAAGTCGTCGCACACGCGGGCGTGCAGGCGCCGGCCGCGCACGGCGCCCGGCGTCAGGTCGAACATGCCGAACGAGCGCGCGTGCGGGCGGCCGCGGACGTCGGCGAGCGTGCACAGCACCAGGTCGCCGCGGGTCTCGACCGCCGCGACGCGCGCGGTGGCGCAGGCCCGGCCGCTGGCGAGCTCGAACAGGCGCACGGGCGCGTCCTTCAGGTAGGCGACCGGCACGCCGCCGTGGAACTCCAGCACGTGCTTCCCGCCGCGCCGGCCCCCCTGCCGACCATGGTAGAGGAAGCCCGGGTGATCGAGGTGCGCGCTGAAGGCCAGCGTGCCGTGGCGCGGCGCGCGCCCGCGGCCGGGCCAGCGCACGATCAGGTTCTGGTGCTCGTCGGCGCGCAGCTCCAGGCCCCCGATCGACGCGGCGACGCGCCGCACCGCCGCCAGCATGTGGTCCTCGGCGTAGGGCGCGGTCGGCGTCTCGAGCAGCGTGCGCACGTGCTCCAGCGCCAGCTCGCGCTCGGCCTCGGCCAGCACGCCGCGCTGCGCGCGCGGGAGCACGAAGCGCGCGCGCGGAGCGGGGGCGAGTTCGCCGGCCGGCGCTTCAGCGCTGCGGGCCCTGCTCCGTCCACGCATAGAAGCCCTTCCCGCTCTTCTTGCCCAGCTCGCCGCGCTGCACCTTGTCGCGCAAGAGCTGCGGCGCGGTGAAGCGCTCGCCGAGCTCCTTGCTCAGGTAGTCGGCGATCGCCAGGCGCACGTCGAGGCCGACCACGTCGGTCAGCTCCAGCGGCCCCAGCGGGAAGCCGTAGCCGAGCGTCATCGCCTTGTCGATGTCGGTCGGCGAGGCGACGCCGCTCTCGACCATGCGCATCGCTTCGAGGCCGATCAGGACTCCCAGGCGCGACGAGGCGAAGCCCGGCGAGTCCTTGACGCGGATGGGCTCCTTGCCCAGCCGGCGCGACAGCGCCAGCGCGCACTCGACCGCCGCCGGGCTGCTCTGCGCGGTCTCGACCACCTCGACCAGCTTCATCAGGTGCACCGGGTTGAAGAAGTGCATGCCGACGACGCGCTCGGGGTGCCTGGTCGCCGACGCGATCTGCGTGATCGGCAGGGAACTCGTGTTGGTCGCCAGGAGCACCTCGGCACCCAGCGCGGCGCCGAGCTGGCGGAAGAGCCCCTGCTTGAGCTCCAGGCGCTCCGGCACGGCCTCGATCACGCAGTCGACGCCCTGCACGGCCAGCTCGAGCTCGGTGATCGCCGTCAGGCGCAGCAGGGCCGCCTCGGCGTCGACGGCCGCGACCTTGCCCTTGGCGACGCCCTTCTCGAGGTTGGCGCGGATCGTGCCCAGCGCGCGGTCGAGCTGCGCCGCCTGCACGTCGAAGAGGCGCGTCTCGACGCCGTTCATGGCCAGCATCTGCGCGATGCCGTTGCCCATCGTGCCGGCGCCGAGCACGGCGGCGGTCTGGATCGAAGCTGCGTTCATGGTGGAGCTCGTGGAAAGGGCCGGCTCAGCTGCCGGGCGTCAGGACGATCTTGCCGTGCACCGCGCGCGACTCGAGCAGCGCGTGCGCCGCGCGGATCTCGGACAGCGGCAGCACGCGATCGACCACCGGCTGGTAGTCGCCGCGCACCACGCGGGTCAGGATGTGCGGCAGGGCGCTGCGCGGCCCCATCGTCGAGCCGAGCACCGACTGGTTCTTGATGAACAGGTGCGGCAGCTGGATCTGCACCGTCGGCCCGGTGGTGCCGCCGCAGGTGACCAGCCGGCCGTTGCGCGCCAGGCAGCGCATCGAGGTGTCCCAGGTCGCGGGCCCGACGTGCTCGACGACCACGTCGACACCGCGGCCGCGCGTCAGCTCGCGCACCGCCTTGCCCCAGTCGGGCGCGGAGTGGTCGACCACCGCGTCGGCGCCCAGGCTGCGCGCCAGCTCGAGCTTGGAAGCGCTGCCGGCCGTCGCGATCACGCGCGCACCCTGGCCGCGCGCGATCTGGATCGCGGCCGAGCCGACGCCGCTGGCGCCGCCGAGCACCAGCACGGTCTCGCCCGACTGCAGGCGGGCGCGCGTGATCAACAGGCCCCAGGCGGTCAGGAACACCAGCGGCAGGGCCGCGGCCTGCACGGGGTCGAGGCCCTCGGGCAGGGGCAGCGCGTAGCGCGCCGGGATCGCGACGAACTCGCAGTCGAGGCCGTCCGAGTGCTCGCCGCGGATCGCGTAGTCGTCGGAGAGCTGGTCGTTGCCCGCGAGGTCGTGCGCCGAGTTGCCCGAGCTGTAGCCCGGCTCGACCAGCACGCGCGTGCCGACGCGCGGGCCGTCGGCGCCGGGGCCGAGCTCGACGACCTCGCCGACGCCGTCGCAGCCGAGGATGCGCGGGAAGGCGACCTTGAAGCCCGGCATGCCGCGGCGCACGAAGAGGTCGAGGTGGTTGAGCGACACGGCGAGCATGCGCACCAGCACCTCGCCCTCGCGCGCCACCGGTCGCGGCACGTCGGCGACCTCGAGCACCTCGGGCCCGCCGTGCGATCGGATCAGGACGGCTTGCATCGTCGCCATGCTCAGCGTCCGCTGAACTTCGCCGTGCGCTTCTCGACGAAGGCCGCGATGCCTTCCCGCGCGTCGTTCGAGGCGAAGAGCCGCGCCTGCAGCTCGCGCTCGAGCGCCAGGCCGGCTTCCAGCGGCAGCTCGTCGCCGGTCTGCACCGCGCGCTTGATCAGACCGACCGCCAGCGAGGCCTTGGCCGGCGGGCAGAAGCCGCGCGCGCGCTCGAGCACCTGGCCGAGGAAGGAGCTCTCGTCGGCGGCGTCGACGACTTCGTTGACCAGGCCGAGCGTCTGCGCCTCGCCGTAGTCGATCAGCTTGCCCGTCGTCATCAGCTCGATCGCCTTGGCCTTGCCGACCACGCGCACGAGCCGCTGCGTGCCGCCGGTGCCGGGCAACACACCCAGGTTGATCTCCGGCAGCCCGCACTTGCCCGACCCCTTGCGCGCGTAGCGCAGGTCGCAGGCCAGCGCGATCTCGAGCCCGCCGCCGACGCAGTGGCCGCCGAGCGCGGCGATCACGAGCTTCGGCGTGTGCTCGAGCCGCAGGAGCGTCTCGTTGGCGTGCAGGCAGAACTGGTACTTGAAGCTCGGCGTGACCGCGTTGAGCATCGCGATGTCGGCGCCGGCGCAGAAGAACTTCTCGCCCGCCCCGGCCAGCACGATCGCGTGCACCGCGTCGTCGAAGCGCGCCCGCAGGACGGCCTCGTCGAGGTCGCGCATCATCGCGTGGCTGTAGCCGTTGGCCGGCGGGTTGGTCAGCGTGATCAGCGCCAGTCCCCCACCGCTCTGGTACGTGGCCTTGCCCTGCGGCAGCGTCTCGGCCGCGGAGAGTCCGTCGTGCGTCGCGTTCGTCATGGTCTCGCCCCGTGTTGCGGGCGGAGCTTCTACCAGAAACGCGCGGGCGGATCGAACCGGCCGCGGGTCGGCGACAGCGGGCCTAGTCCAGGCTGACGACCTCGAGTCGCCCCCAGCTCGGCGTGCAGATCGCGGCCCAGCGCTCGCGGAGCAGCTTGGCGTTGTCGAAGAGGAACGCGTCGATCGACAGCCGTCGGGAGCGATTCCGTTCGGTGAGCAGATGCCCCATCGCCCACAGGCTCCAGCGCTTGCCGCCGCTGGGTTCGGAGCCGGTGAGCACGAGCAGCGTGTCGACCTCCTGGTCGCTCCAGGCCAGCTCGAGCGCCTCCCACAGGTCGCTCTTGTCCGACGGCTGCAGCTTGGCGAGGAACTCGAGCGCGCGCGCCACGTTGTCGGGCGATGCGGGGGCCACGGACTTGCGCCAGGGCGTCGGAGATTTGCCGAACGGAATCAAGTTGAACTTCGTGCCCGCGCCGCGGCGCGCGAGGAAGGCCTGCAGTTCGGCCGCCAAGCGCTCCCTGCGCGTCGTGCCGTCCGCGCGCTTCACCCACAAAGGCGCCGATGCGTCGATCAGGATCGCGATGCGTTCGCTCGGGACGGGAGTACCGAGCAACAGGTGACTGGCTGCCGCCTCGCCCTCGATCAGCGGCGGGCGCGGATCCGGCACGGCAGGCGCCCACTGAGCCGCCAGCCCCTCGACCCACGGCCGCCAGGCCTCGGGATCCAGCCCCAGCGCCTGACTCGAGAGCACCTGGAAGCGCGCCACGATGCGCCAGCGCAAGCGCAGGTTCGGTTCCTTGCTCAGGCGCTCGAGCAGACTCTCGATCGCGGTCTTCGAGCCGGAACCGGCGAGCAGCTCGACGGCCAGCGTGCGCACCTCGAGATCCGGGTCGTCGATGAAGCGCTTGGCGATCTTGACGCGGTCGTCGGAAGCCCACTCCTGGACTGCCGCCAGCACGGCCGCACGCGCCGGTGCACCCTTCTCGTCCAGGATCAGTTTCGCGGACAGCATCCCCAAGTTCGCCGAGTCCGCCTGGCAGGCGAACAGCAACGCGGTGCGCTCGCTCACGTCCTTGCCCTCGCTGCAGGCCATGGCGGCCAACGTCTGGAACAGGCGTGTGCGCTGCTTCTCGGCGGACACACCGGCGAAGTCCTCGAAGCGCAATCGGCCGAGATTGGCCCGGCGCTGGAAACTCCAGGCCAGGATCCTGCGGGTCTCGCTGTCCTTCTCCTCGGCCAGACTGATGAGCATCTGGTTCGGATCGGCGTAGTCGGACATGCGACCGAAGGCCTCGGCCACCCGTCGGCGCGTCATCACCTTCCCCGACTTGATGCCCTCGTGGGAGAACAGCCGCGCGGCGGACTTGTCGTTGTCCACCCCGCTGAGGTGAAGCGCCGCGACGTCCGCCACGCGCGCCGAGGCATCGTCGAGCGCCTTGATGATCAGGCTCCAGGACGCGTCGCCATCGAGTTTCGCCAAGGCCTCGAGGGCCTCGCAGCGCTCGTCTTCACTCGCGCTCTTCAGCTGGCGCGTCAGCTCGGCGACGCTGGGCCGGTCGACGGCCTTAGTGGCCTGCGGGAACGCCCGGGCCGGCCCGCTGGACCAGGCCAGGAACAGGACGAGCCAGGCGGTGCGGTGCGCCATCACTTCAGCTCGACCGCGTGCATCTGCCCGCCGTTCGACTCGCACAGCGCCGTCCAGCGCTCCTGCAGGAAGCGCGAGGCGTCGACCAGCACGGCGTCGAGGGCCAGCTTGCGGAAGCGGTTCTTCTCGGCGAACAGCTCCTTCATCAGCTCCAGGTGCCAGCGGTGCCCGCCGGTCGGCGCGCCGTCGGTCAGCACCAGGATGGTGTCGACCTCGGGGTCGGCGAAGGCCAGCTCGAAGGCGTCCCACACGTTGCCCTTGCCGCTGGCGTTGCACTTGCCGAAGAACTCCAGCGCGCGCGCGACGTTCTCCTTCGAGGCCGGCACCAGCGCCTTCTCCCACGGGATCGGCGCGTTGGTGTACGGGATCAGGTTGAACTTCGTCTGGGGCGTCAGCTGCTCGAGCGCGCTCGCCAGCTCGCCGTCGAGCACCTGCTTGCGCGTCTTGCCGTCGGCGCGCTTCTCCCAGGTCGAGCCCGAGAAGTCGACCAGGATCGCGACGCGCTCGGAGAGCACCGGCAGGCCCATCACCACCGTCGTGCCCTGCTCCTTGCGCTCGCGCTTGGGTGCCGCGCCGTCGGTGGCCGGGCGCCAGGCGTCGGTCAGGCCTTCGGCCCACTGGCGCCAGATCGCGGGCTTGAGGTCGAGGTCCGAACCGGAGAGTCGCTGCAGCGCGAAGACGATGCGCCAGCGCAGGCGCAGCGAGCTCTCCTTCTCCATGCGCTCGACCAGCGCGAGGCACGCCGACTTCGTGCCGCAGCTCGCCAGGATGTCGATCGCCTGCGCGCGCACGGCGTGGGCCGCGTCGGCGCAGACTTCCTTGGCGAGCGCCTCGCGGTCGTCGAGCTTCGCCCAGCCGAGTGCGCGCTCGAGCGCGGCGCAGCGCACCTCCGGCGCCGCATCCTTCGTGCCGGCCAGCGAGGGACAGGGCTTCTGCGGGTGGTAGTGCGCCGACACCGCCGCGACCAGTGCCGCGCGCACGCCCGCGTGCTTCTCCTTCGCCAGCAGCTTCTCCAGCGCCTGGATCGGCTTGGCCTCGCCGCGCTCCGTCGCCGGGCCCGCGCTCTTTCCGACGCGCTCGATGGCCCAGGCGACGGCGCGCCGCACGCCGGGTTCCTTGTCGTCGGCGAACCCGACGAGCTTGGCGAGGTCGTGCGGTCCGGGCAGTCCGCCGAGGATCTCCGCCGCGCGCTGGCGCACCCAGGTGTCGCCGCTGCCGAGGCCCTGCTTGCCCATCAGGACCTCGAGCACGGCCTCGTCCTGGCCACGCACCAGTTGCCACTGGGCCTCGTCGGCGACTTGCGGCGAGACGTCCTTGAGCGCCTCGACCACCAGGCTCCAGGCCGGCGGCGCGTCGAGCTTCGCCAGCGCCTGCACGGCTTCGCGGCGCGTGCGCTCGGCGGGGTCCTTGAGCTGCTTCGACAGCGCGGCGAGCGCGTCCTTGTCCTGCAACGGGGCGAGGGCGAGCGTCGCGGCCAGGAGTGCGGTGATCACGGCATCACCACCTTGTAGCGGTTCTCCGTCGCCGCGCGGATCACCTTCTGCTGCACGAAGGCGTCCTCGAGCACGTCGCGGATCAACAGGCCCGAGTCCAGGCGCGTCACGCCCGCGCCCTTGTCGAGGTAGGCGTCGCCGCCGTCGGCCATGAAGGAGTTCATGGCCACGCGGTAGGCCCGCGCGGGATCGACCGGCGCCTCGCCGACGCGCAGGCCGGTGAGCACGCGCTTCTGCGCCGCGTCGAGCGCGACCTCGACCGTCAGGCCCGAGACTTCCAGCCCCGAGTGCGCCGTGCCCTCGACGGAGCGACGCAGCATCTCGGTCAGCTCCGCGCCACGCAGCCCGATCGTCACCAGCGTGTTGTCGAAGGGCATGTTCTCGAAGATCTCGCGGCGCGTCAGCGGCCCGGCCTCGAGGTCGGTGCGGATCCCGCCGCGGTTCATCAGCCCGACCTCGGCCCCGGCGCGCGCGCGCAGGAGGTCGGCGATGAGGTTGCCGGCGCTGCCCGAGACCAGCGGGTCGCGGCTGCGCGTCGCGGCCTCGGCCAGCTCGCCGACGACCACGCGCATCGACTCCTCGGTGTGCTGCGCCAGCGCGGCGCACAGCTCCTCGACGCCGCGCGAACGGAAGCGCTCCTCGGGCTCGGCGAGCAGGTCGACCAGCTTCGCGCTCGACTCGAGCACGCGGAGCTTCTGATCCGCCTCGCGCGAGCCGGGCACGCGCACGACCAGTTCGACGCGGCCGACGACGCTGAGCTTGGTGCCGGCCTGCGCGATCAGCGTCTCGCCCTCGCGTCGGCCCTCGGTCAGGCGCGTGTGCGAGTGCCCGCCGACGATCAGCGGCAGGCCCCTGACCTCGCGCGCCAGCGCCTGGTCGTCCTCGACGCCCAGGTGCGTCAGCGGCAGCACCCAATCGATCTCGGGACCGAGCTCGCGCACCGCGCGCGCCAGCGCCTCGGCGGGTGCCACGAAGTCGAGCGTCTGCGCGTCGGCGTGCGTGATCTCAGGCGTCTCCTGCGAGAGCAAGCCGACGATGCCGATGCTGACCCCCGCGCGCTCGACGACGCGCCAGGGCGGCACCCAGTCGACGCGCGCCGTGCTGCCGCGCGGGCTGAGGTTGGCGCACACCGCCGGCACGCGCGTCGCGTCGAGGATGCGCCGCAGGTTCGCCAGCCCCTTGTCGAGCTCGTGGTTGCCGACGCACATCGCGTCGTAGCCGATCAGCGCCAGCCCGCGCGTGAACTCGAGCCCGTCGTCGACGCCGCCCTCGGGCGTGCCCTGGAACCAGTCGCCGGCGTCGAGCACCAGCAGTTCGAAGCCCTCGCGCCGCGCCTCCTCGCGCACCTGGTTGACGTAACCCGCCAGGCGCGCGAGCCCGCCGACCGGCGGCGGGTTCTGGCGATCGATCCAGGTGCCCTTGCGGGGCAGCGCCTGGCCGTGGACGTCGTTGGTGTGCAACACGACGAAGCGCAGCTCGCGCGCCGGCGTGTCGAGCGGCTGGGGCGCCGGCTCGACCGTGGCGCAGGCCGCCAGCACGAGCGCGACGAACGAAGCCAGCCAACGACGGCGCGAGAGTTCCATCTGGGTTCCTGGACGGGGATCCGCGGGCGCAACAGGGCGAGGGGCCGCCAGGATAGCGCCCCGCCGCGCCCGCTACGCCTGCCGGTAGTTGTCGACCATCCTGTAGCGCCGCGCGACCGCGTGGAAGGCCAGCGCCGCGCACAGCGCGAAGCCGGCGAAGAAGAACATCTGGAAGGCGATCGAGCTCAGGCCCGTCTGCGCGATCGCGCCGAGCACCGCGTCGTTCTTGACGCTGGCGTTGACCACCAGCACCCACAGGTTTCCGATCGTCACCGCCAGGCTCCAGAAGCTCATGATCGCGCCCTTCATCGACGCGGGCGCCTGGCTGTAGGCGAACTCGAGCCCGGTCGCCGACACCAGCACCTCGCCCGCGGTCAGGAGCACGTAGGGCAGCACCTGCCAGGCGATCGAGAGCGGCGCGCCGCCGTCGATCACGAGCTGCATCAGGCCGACGACGATCCACGAAGCCCCCGCCAGCGCGATGCCCAGCCCCATGCGTCCGAGCTGGCTCGGCTCGCGCCCGCGCCGGCGCAACCAGGGGTACACGACCAGGTTGTTGAAGGGGATGATCAGCATCACCAGGGCCGGGTTGAGCGCCTGCATCTGTGCCGGGCTGAACCACACGGGCTTGCTCATCAGGTCGGCCTGGAACACCCAGGTCGAGGCCTTCTGGTCGAACAAGGACCAGAAGGGCGTCACCAGCGCGAAGATCACGAGCACGCGCAGCACCGCGCGCACGCCGTCGACGGCGACGTCGGGGTGCTTGCCGCGCGCGTCCTCGAGCTGGATCCAGGCCCCCAGACCGACGCCCACCAGGAACAGGACCAGCGCCAGGCACAGCCCGATCACGAGCTTCCAGCCCAAGAGCGGGATCATCGCGACCGAACCCAGCGCCAGCGCGCAGCCCGCGACGGCGATCACGAGCCCCGGCGTCATCCCGCCGCGCGCCGTCAGCGCCGTGCGCACCACGCGCGTGAACGAGTGCGGATCGGGCGGCGCCGGCGGCACCTTGACGTAGCGCTTGCGCCCGCCCCAGAAGCACACCGTCGCGATCGCCATCAAGACACCCGGCACGGCGAAGGCGACCGAGGCCGCGGGCCAGCCCCACCACGCCGCCGGCCCGACGCCCTGCAAGAGCTTGGGCATGAACAGCGACGCGAAGAACGAGCCGAAGTTGATGATCCAGTAGAAGGCGTCGAAGGCGATCTTCGCCAGGTGCTTGTTCGACTGGTCGAACTGGTCGCCCATGAAGGACGAGACCAGCGGCTTGATGCCGCCCGAGCCGAGCGCGATCAGGAACAAGCCGAAGTAGAAGCCCCGCGGCTGGTTCTCGTAGAGCGCCAGGCAGGCGTGGCCCAGGCAGTACACCAGCGAGACCCACAGGATCGTGCGGTACTTGCCGAAGAAGCGGTCCGCGATCCAGCCGCCGAGCAGCGGGAAGAAGTACACGCCCGCGACGAAGACGTGGAAGATCTCCTTGGCCTCGCTCTGCGCCTCCGCCGTCGAGAGCCCCGCGAAGAAGGTCGAGGCGAGGAAGACGGTCAGGATGTTGCGCATCCCGTAGAAGCTGAAGCGCTCGCAACCCTCGTTGGCGATGATGAACGGGATCTGGCGCGGCATGCGCGCGTCGGCGGGCGTCGGAGAGGGCATCGCGGGAGCGTAGCGACGCGGCGCGCCGCCGGCGCGCCAAGAACCGCCGCAACCGGGACGTTTGATCGCGCCCCGGCGGCTTGCGACCCTGTGCGCGCCGCGGAGCACCCGTCACCGCCTCTCCGCGCCAGGATCCCCATGCTCAGCCTGCTCCTCGCCTCGTTCGGCGCCCTCGCCTCCCGCGGCCCCGACGCCGCGCCGCTCGCCACCCGCATCCAGGACGTCACCGTCTACGGCTCGACCGCCCACGTGCGCCGCGTCGGCCGCGTCGAGCGCGGCGGGACCTTCCTGGTCGAAGGCCTGCCGGCCGCGCTCGACCCGAACAACGTGCGCGTCAAGTGCTCGCCCGGCGAGGTCGCGCGCGTCGAGGTGCGCACGCGGCTGCGCGCCAACACGCCGTCCGAACGGTTGCAGGCGCTGCGCGAGCGGCTGGCCGGCCTGCGGCGCGAGCTGCAGCGGCTGCAGGACGAGGTCGCGCTGCAGACCGCGCTGCGCGACGGCCTGGCGCAGCTCGCCGAGCAGGACGCCGTCGAGCACGCCGACGAGTTGCGCCGTGGCGCGGGCGGCGCGGCCGGTTGGAGCGCGCGCCTGCGCTTCCTGAGCGAGCGCCGCGCCGAGGTCACGCGCGCGCTGCGCGAGCTGTCCTGGAAGCTCGAGGACCAGAGCGCGGCGGTCCAGGCGCTCGAGCGCGAGCTCGGCCGCGCCGAGGGCGCGGGCAACGTGACGCTGCACGACGTCGAGGTCGAGCTGCTCGCCAGCTCCGCCAGCACGGTCGAGGTCGAGTACTTCGTCGGCCAGACCGGTTGGCAGCCGGCCTACGACGTGCGCGCCGCCAAGGACCTGGCGCAGGTCGAGCTGACCTACCGCGCGCGCGTGTGGCAGGAGACCGGCGAGGACTGGAGCGACGTGGCGCTGGCGCTCTCGACCGCGCAGCCGCAGCGCGGCGCGCAGGGCCCCGAGCCGGTGACGACCTGGATCGACGTCTACGACCCCAAACCGCGCTCGGGTTCGGTCGTGTCGGCGCCGGCCGCACCCCCGGCCGAGTACGAGCGCGCGGCCTCCGACGTGCTGCACGACGCGGAGCTGGCGGACAAGAACGACGCCCCCGCCCCGCGCCCCTTCGCGGCGGTCGAGAACCTCGGCCTCTCGGCGCGCTTCCAGCTCGCGCAGCGCGAGACGATCGAGTCGCGCCGCGACCCGACCACGGTGCTGGTCGGCGCGGCGAGCTTCCCGATCGCGCCCGAGCGCTTCTGCACGCCCGCACTCGACACCACGGTCTGGCTGCGCGCCAAGCTCAAGAACACCAGCGCCTGGGTGCTCCTGCCCGGCAGCGCGGCGGTGTTCCTGGGTGCCGACTACGTCGGCGCCGCGCGCCTCGAGACCGTGCAGCTCGAGCAGGAGTTCACGCTGCACCTCGGCGCCGATCCGGCGCTGGCCGTGACGCGCACGCAGATCCAGGACCTCAGCAAGGGCCCGGCTTTCCTGTCGAATCGCGCCTCGAAGGTCGACGCCTGGCGCCTGACGCTCGAGAACCACGGCGCGGCGCGCGCCGCGGCCGACGGCAGCGTCGAGGTGATCGTGCGCGAGGTGCTGCCGCGCTCGCGCGACGAGCGGGTCGAGATCTCCTTCACCAAGACCGAGCCGCGCTGGTCCGACGCCGCGCGCTGGAAGCAGGAGCGCGAGGACCAGGGCATCCACACCTGGGTGCTGCGCGTGCCGAAGGGCGGCAAGTCGGAGCTGGTCACGCAGACGACCGTCACCTATCCCCGCGGCCTCGAACTCGCGCGCAACTGAGCGCCCTGGACCCAGCCATGCTGAACCTGCTGCTGACGCCGCTGCTGACCCCCGTCCTGGCCCTGTGCGCCGACCCCGTGCGCCTCGAGTCCAAGATCACCGACGTGACGCTGTACGCCGACACCGCGCTGGTGACGCGCCGCGCCCAGCTGCCCGGCTCGGGCCTGTATCTGATCGCCGGCCTGCCGGCGCGCATCGACCGCGACAACGTGCGCGTCAAGTGCAACGGCGGCGACGTGATCGACGTGCAGGTACGCGAGCGCAGCGAGGCGCGCGTGCCCGACCAGCGCCTCGAGGCGCTGCGCGCGCGCGTCCACGAGCTGACCCGCGCCCGCCAGGGCGCCGAGGACGAGCTGGCCGTGCTGCAGGCCGAGCACGAGCACCTGCAGCGGCTGCTCAAGCCCGTCGCGGCGCCGCGCGAGGCCGCGGCGGCCAAGGCCTGGACGCCCGAGGCCTGGAACGAGCACTGGCAGTTCGCGCAGAGCGAGCTGGCGCGCAACCTGCGCGTGCGGCGCGAGGCCACCTGGAAGGTCGAGGAGGCGCAGCGCGCGCTCGCCAGCGCGCAGCAGGAGCTCGGCCAGCTCTCGGGCGGCGGCGCCATCCTGGTGTGCGACGCGCTGGTCGAGATCGTCGCGGGCGGTCCGGCCAGCCTGGAGCTCGGCTACTTCGTGCCCGACACCGGCTGGCAGCCGGTCTACGACCTGCGCACGGCCGCCGACCTGTCGAAGGTGGCGCTGGGCTACCGCGCGCGCATCGGACAGCAGTCGGGCGAGGACTGGAACGACGTCGCGCTGGCGCTCTCGACCGCCCAGCCGCAGCGCGGCGCGCAGGGGCCGGACCCCGACACGATCTGGCTCTCGGTGGTCGACCACGACCGCTACGCGGGCCTGCTCGACTCCAAGGAGGGCGCCGCCGCCACCAGGCTCCGGCGCGGCGACGCGCCCGAGAAGCGCAAGGCCCTCGAAGAGAAGGCGCAGGACGACGATCAAGGCGCCTACGCGCGCGTCGAGAGCCAGGGGCTCTCGGTGCGCTTCCAGCTGGCCGGTCGCGAGACCGTGCTCTCGCGCCGCGAGCCGACGACCGTGCTGGTCGGCGCGGCGGAGCTGGCGATCACGCCCGAACGCCACTGCGTGCCGGCGCTCGACCCGACGGTCTGGCTGCGCGCGCGCGCGCGCAACACCAGCGACTGGGTGCTGCTCCCCGGCACGGCGGCGGTGTTCTTCGGCGCCGACTACTTCGGCGAGGCCGCGATCGGCACGATCCACCCCGGCCAGGAGCTGACCTTGCACCTGGGCGCCGACCCGACCGTGACCTGCAAGCGCGAGCAGATCGAGGACACGCTCGAGGAACCGGGCCTGTTCTCCAGCCGCGCCTCGAAGATCGACAGCTGGAAGGTCCACTTCGAGAACCACGGCAGCCTGGCGGCCAACGCCGACGGCAGCATCGACGTGATCGTGCGCGAGTCGCTGCCCAAGCCGCGCGACGAGCGCGTGCAGGTCAAGCTGACGAAGTCCTCGCCGGCGGTCTCCGACGCCGAGCGCTGGAAGCAGGACCGCGCCGAGAAAGGCCTCCTGACCTGGATCGTGCGCGTGCCCAAGGCCGGCAGCGCGGACCTGGTGTGGCAGTCGACGGTCACCTATCCGCACGCCTTGAAACTGGTGCGCAACTGACGGCCTGCGCGCCGCGCGCGGGCGGGGTAGGATGCAGCGAGCTGCCCGCACACGCCGGGGCGGTCGAGTGCCCCATGCCCCGCGTCGCGCTGGTCCAGACCTACCACCCCTACACGCAGTTCACGCACGTCCACCCGCTGGGCGTGATGATGATCGCGGCCGTGGCGCGGGAGCGCGGCCACGCCGACATGTCGATCCTCGACATGAAGGTCGAGGACTGGAGCGTGGCGCAGTGCGCCGAGGCGCTCGAGCGCGCGCGGCCGGACGTGGTCGGGCTCTCGGCGATGACCTACGAGGCCGGCTGCATGCACGAGCTGGCGCGCGAGATCAAGCGCCGCCTGCCGGGCGTGGTGGTCGTGTGCGGCGGCCCGCACCCCAGCGTCGCGGCCGCCGACGTGCTGCAGGACGCGGCAATCGATTTCGTCGTGCGCGGCGAGGGCGAGTTCACCTTCGCCGACCTGCTCGACGGGCTGGCGGCCGGCCGCAGCGAGTGGAGCGAGTGCCTGGGCCTCTCCTGGCGCGCCGTCGACGGCTCCGTGCAGCACAACCCCGACCGTCCCCCGCCGGCGCAGCTCGGCGAGCTGCCCTTCCCGGCCTGGGACCTGATCGAGCACGCCAAGTACCACGCGGTGCCGCGCGGCGGCGTCATCTACGCGCACAAGGAGTTCGCGACGATGTTCAGCTCGCGCGCCTGCCCCTGGCGCTGCACCTACTGCCACAACAGCTACGGCAAGACCTTCCGCGAGCGCCCGGCCGAGCACGTCCTCGCCGAGATCGACCTGTTGGTGACCAAGTACGGGGTGAAGGAGCTCGTCTTCATGGACGACATCTTCAACTTCCGTCCGGCGCGCGCGAAGGCGATCGCGCAGGGCATCATCGACCGCGGCTACAAGCTGGCGCTGACCTTCCCCAACGGCTTCCGCGGCGACATCCTCGACGAAGAACTGGTGCTCTTGCTGAAGAAGGCCGGCATGTACCGCTGCATGGTCGCGGTCGAGAGCGCCGTGCCGCGCATGCAGAAGGTGATGCAGAAGAACCTGAAGATCGACAAGGTCGCCCGGATCGTCGACTTCATCGCCGCGCAGGGGATCATGGTGCACGGCGCCTTCATGCTCGGCTTCCCGACCGAGACGGAAGAGGAGATGCAGGCGACGATCGACTGGGCCGCCGCGTCGAGCTTCCACACCGCGGCCTTCTTCCGCGTGATCCCCTTCAAGGGCACGGCGCTGTTCCAGCAGGTCGAGGAGGCCGGGCACGCGCTGCCGACCGACTGGTCGCGCTACGAGCCGTACCAGAGCGAGATCAACCTCTCGAAGGTCAGCGAGACGCGCATCCTGGCGCTGCGCAAGGCGGCCTACCGGCGCTTCTACTTCCGGCCCAAGCGCCTCTGGCGGATCTTCAACCTGATCCCGCGCAAGGCGCACATGCTGCCCTACCTGACGCTGCTCTTCGCGCGCCGCGCCTACGCGCGCTGAGACCATGGCGCCGGCACTGGAGGGCCTGGTGCGCGTCACGTCGCTCGACGACCCGCGCGTCGCCGCGTTCCGCGACCTGCGCGAACGCGAGCTGCGCACCCTGCCCGAGGCGCGCGAGCGCGCGCTGTTCGTCGCCGAGGGCCGGCTGGTGTTCGAACAGCTCCTGAGCTCGCGCCACCGCGTCGTGTCGGTGTTCGTCGAGGAGCAGCGCGTCGAGGAGCTCGCGCCCTGGCTGACGCGCCTGCCGCTCGGAACGCCGATCTACGCCGCCGCGCGCGAGCTGCACGCCGCGCTGGCCGGCGCCAAGTTCCACCAGGGGTTGCTGGCGCTGGGCGAAGCGGCTCCCGAGCCCGCGCTCGACGCGCTGCTGGCGCGCGCCACGCGCCTCGTCGTCGCGGAGGGGCTGGTCAACCACGACAACCTCGGCAGCCTGTTCCGCCACGTCGCCGCGCTGGCCGGGCCGACCGGCGCGCTGCTGCTCGACCCGCGCTCGGTCGACCCGCTGTACCGCAAGGCGATCCGCGTCTCGATGGGCTGGGCGCTGCACGTGCCCTGGGCGCGCCTCGCACCCTGGCCCGCCGCGATCGAGCGCGTGAAAGCCGCCGGCTTCACCACGCTGGCGCTGACGCCGCGCGCGGGCGCCGTCGACATCGAGCGCGCCGCGGCGATGCGCTACCCGAAGGTCGCGCTCCTCGTCGGCGCCGAAGAACCGGGCCTGACGAGCGCCGTCCTGGCGCGCTGCGACCTCGCGGTGCGCATCCCGATCGCCGCCGGCGTCGACTCGCTCAACTTGTCGGCCGCCGCCGCGATCGCGCTGCACCGCTTCCCGCCCGCGGGGGGCTGAGCGGTGACGCGGCGGGAGGGCGCCCGGCGGAAGCGGAGCGCCAACGCGCAGGGTCGAGCGGCGCGCGGGCGGAAGAAGCGCGCCCAGGGACGCGCGCCGGCCCAGCTGTCCCGAATCAAAGGGGAGGAGCGCGACGCCCCACTTGCGGAGACGCGCTCCGGTTCGCGGACCGGAGCGGGACGCGCCCCGAGCCATGCAGCGGCCCCGTTCCCTCTTGCCGCACCCAGCCCTGGTCGCGCTGCGCTGCCGCGCTGGACCGACACGCGTGCGGACTGGACCGCGACAGCCCGCTCCACGGCTTGATTCGGGACAGCTGGACTTTCCTGCGCGCGAGCTGCTTCCGGGGCGGCGCTGAGGCGCGCCAGTCCCCTTCACGCCTGTGCGACCGGCTGCGGGAGCGCCTGCGCGGTTCCGATCTCGATCACGCGCGCCTCGCGGGCCCAGCGCTCGACGCGGTGCGTGACGACCACGATCGTCACGGACGGGCCGAGTTCCGAGAGCATGCGCTGCAGCGCGTCCTCGGCCTCGTAGTCGAGCGCCGAGGTCGCCTCGTCGAGGACCAGGATCTTCGGCTGGCGCAGCAGCGCGCGGGCGATCGCGATGCGTTGGCGCTGGCCGCCGGAGAGGCGCGCGCCGCGCTCGCCGACGACGGTCTCGAGGCCGGCCGAGCCCGCCGGCAGCATCGTGTCGACGCCGGCGGCGCGCGCGGCTGCCTCGACCTCGGCGTCCGTCGCGCCCGCGCGGCCGAAGCGCAGGTTCTCGCGGATCGTGTCGTGGAACAGGAACACGTCCTGCGAGACCAGCGCCATCGAGCGGCGCAGCTCGCCGGCGCGCAGCGTGCGCAGATCGCGGCCGTCGACGAGCACGCGGCCCTGCTGCGGGTCGAGGAAGCGGAACAGGAGGTCGACCACGGTCGACTTGCCCGCGCCGCTCGGGCCGACCAGCGCCACGCGCTCGCCGGGAGCGACCTCGAAGTCGAGCTCCTCCAGCAGCGGCTCGCCGCGCTCGTAGCGGAACGACACGCGCTCGAAGCGGATCGCGCCGCGCAAGGGCGGCAGCGCGGGCGCGGCGGGGTCCTCCGGGAGCTCGTCACTGCGCTCGAAGAGCTCGCGCACGCGCTCCAGGCTGACGCGCACCGCCACCAGCTCGAGCCAGGCGTCGACCAGGCCGAGCAGCGGGCCGGCGAGCATCCCGACGTACATCGAGAGCGCGATCAAGGCGCCCAGGCCGAGCCGGCCCTCGATCACCGCCAGGCCGCCGGCGGCGTAGACCAGGAGCAGCGAGAGCACCGTGCACAGTCGCGGCCAGCCCGCGGCCCAGGCGCTGGTCCACTGCAGGCGCAGACCGCTGCGCAGCAGCCGGTGCGCGTGGCGCACCATCCGCAAGAGCTCGCGCCGCTCGCGGCCGTGCGCGCGCACGGTGCGCTGCGCGGTCAGCGTCTCGTTGACCGCGGTCGCCATCCCGACCGAGCGCTCGCGCTGCTCACGCGTCAGCGCGTCGAGGCGTCCGCGGTACAGGCGCGCCGCCAGCACGGCCAGCGGCAGGGGGCTCGCCGCCAGCAGGAACAACCAGCCGCCGTAGGCCGTCCCCGCCACGACCACGCCGAGCACCATCAGCACGTTGGTCGCGGCGACGATCAGGCGCGCGGTGGCGAACTCCTGGATCTGCGTCAGGTCGCGGTTGAAGCGCACCACCAGCTCGCCGTAGCGCGTGCCGGCGAAGTAGCGCAGCGACTGGCGCTGCACCTGCTCGAGGAAGCTCCGGCGCATCGCCAGCAGCACGCGGCCCGCCAGCGCGGTGTAGACCTGTCCCTGGAGCAGGCTCGCGCCGAAGCGCGCGAGCGTGATCGCCAGCAGCAGGCCGAGCAGCCCCCACAGAGGCTCGCGGTCGCGGGCCACGAAGACCCGGTCGACCAACTGCTGCACCAGCCAGGGGTGCGCGAGCCCGAGTGCCGTGCCGGCGACCAGGAGTGCCACGACCAGCGCGAGGCGCGCGCGCTCGGCGCGCAGGAAAGTCCCGATGCGGAACGCAACCGCGCGCGTGCCCCGGGGTTGTGCTTCGGCCTGCGGCGTCGCTGCTTGCATCGTCGTGTCCGCGCTGCGCCCGCCGCTCCGCGATCGATGAACGAATCCTGAAGGCGGGCAGCGGCTCCACGAAATCCTGACCGCGCCTTCGTTACCGCGCCAGCGTGCAGGCACTACACCGCGCGACATGCGCGTGCCGAGTCTCCCGCGTCTCCTCGCCGGCCTCCTCGTGCTGGCCAGCCTCGCCGGAATACGCTGGTCCTGCGCGAGCCGGCCGGCGCTGCGCGTCGAGGCGGCACCGACGCCGGTCGGCGAGCTCGCGCCGCGCTCCTCCTTCGACTTCCGCGACGGCGCGCTCGAAGGCCCGGTCGACGAACCGGTCGACGACCCGAGCCGCGACCCGGGCGCCGAGCCGCCGAGCGACCTGCCCGGACTCGCCCCGCCGCGCTGAAGATCGCTTCTGCCGCGCGTCCCGCCTTGCGCGGCGTCGCGCGCTCCCTATCCTCATGCGCGATGAGCTGTCGCCTCCCCCCGGCGGCCGCCGTCGTTCTCGGAGCGACGACGATCGCGCTGTCGGCCCTCGCCTTCGCGGGCCGTGTCGATTCGGATCCACAGGCCCCCAGCGCGCCGCCGACGCCGGCTCGCCCTGCGCAGCAGCCGCCCGCCCAGCCGGTCCAGCCCGCTGCGCCCGCGCAACAGCCGCCGGCCGAACACCCGCCCGCCACACAAGCTCCCGCCGCACAGGCTCCCGCCCCACAGGCGCCCGCCGACCAGGAAGCTCCGCCCGCCGAGGGCCGCGGTCGCCGCGGTGCGCGCGGCGAAGGCTCCGGCACGCCCGCCGGCGAGGAGAAGAAGGACGAGAAGCCGCGCCGGGGCCTGGCCGTCACCGACCCCTTGATCGTGCAGAAGTGCGGCGGCTGCCACTTCGACGCCGGCGGCGGGATGCTCTCGCGCATCTCGTACCTGCGCAAGGCGCCCGAAGCGTGGGAGCTCTCGGTCAAGCGCATGCTGCGGCTGCAGAACGTGCAGCTGACGCCCGACGAGGCCAAGCGCGTCGTGCGCTACCTCGCCGACCACCACGGGCTCGCGCGCGCCGAAGCCGAGAAGGCGCTGTACGAGGCCGAGCGCCGCATCCACTGGTCCGAGGAAGCGCACGAGCAGGACCTGCGCTCGAGCTGCGGCGAGTGCCACACGCTCGGACGCGTGCTGTCGGAGCGCCGCGACCCGCAGGAGTGGAAGCTGCTCAAGGCCACGCACCTGGCCTTCTTCCCGCTGGCGCAGTTCCAGGCCTTCAGCGGTCCCGGCGGCGGCTTCGAGGGCGTCGACTGGGATGCGCTGAGCGAGGCCGAGGCCGAAGCCGAGTGGGAGCGCCGCCGCAGCCAACCGCGCCAGGACCAGGCCGACAAGGTGCTCGAGCGCCTGGCGAAGGACCTGCCGCTGTTCACGCCCGAGTGGGAAGCCTGGCAGGCCAACGACCGCGACGTGCCGCTGGCCGGCGAGTGGGAAGTGCTCGGCCGCGAACCCGGACGCGGCGAGGTGCGGGGGACGCTGAAGCTGACCGCGCTGGGCGCCGACGAGTACGAGACGCAGTGGACGATCTCGATCGCGGGCGGGGCGAGCTTCGTGCGCACGGGCAAGGGCGTGCTCTACACCGGCTATCAATGGAGAGGCCGCTCGAGCACCAGCGCCGCGGGCGAGGCGGCCGAGCTGCGCGAGGCGCTGCTGCTCTCCGACGACTGGGGCACGCTGCAGGGCCGGCTCTTCACCGGCGAGTACAGCGAGGTCGGGATGGACGTGCGCGCGCGCCGCAAGACCGGGGCGACGACGCTGTTCCAGCTCGAGCAGGCCGCGCTGGCGATCCCCTCGGAGGACCAGCCGGTCGAGGTGCTCGGCTCGGGCTTCCCGACCGACCTGACCGCCGCCGACTTCCACCTGGGCGACGGGATCTCGATCGTCGCCGCGCAGCGCATCGACGCCGGCCGCGTGCGCCTGACGGTCGACGTCGACCGCAAGGCCGAGCGCGGCAAGCGCGAGATCTCGTTCCGCGCCGTGCGCGGGCCGGCCGACGTGGTGCTCTACGACACGATCGACTACGTCAAGGTCACGCCCGAGCGCGGCTTCGCGCGCGTCGGCGGCAAGATGCGCCCGCCGCAGACCGAGCGCTTCGAGGCCGTGGCGATGAACCGCGGCCCGGACGACGAGCTCTACACCGCCGACGACTACGCGGTGAAGCCCGTGGCCGCGACCTGGTCGGTCGAGGAGTTCCCGGTGCGCGAGAACGACGACGACGCGCAGTACGTCGGCGCGATCGACCCCGCGACGGGGCTCTTCACGCCGGCGCTCGACGGGCCGAACCCGGCGCGCAAGTGGTCGATGAACAACATCGGCGAGGTGTACGTGGTCGCGACGGTCCGGCTCAACGTGCGCGAGCTGCCGCCCAAGCCGAAGCCGAAGCCCAAGCCCAAGTCCGAGGGCCAGTCCGGCGACAAGCCCGACGAGAAGCCGGCCGGCGAGGTCGAGCCGCCCAAGCCCGCGCCGCCCGCCGCGCCGGACGACGAGCCGATCCGCATCGTCGAGAAGGAGTTCCGCTCGCGCGGGCGCCTGATCGTCACCATCCCGCTGTACGTCGACTGGAGTCGCTACCAGTTCGACCGGCCCTGAGCCCGCCATGCGCTACGAGTCCACCGTCCACCACCGCTACGAAGTCGAGGGCCAGCCCTTCGTCTACGGCGCGCGCACGGCGGCGGTCGTCGCGCTCGACGAGCTCTCCGGCGCGGTGCTCGAGCACTTCGCGCAGCCCGGCGGCGCCGACCTCGAAGTGTGGCGCGCCGAGAACCTGGCGCGCGGCGACGCGGCCGAGCGGCGCGAGGCGCTCGAGGAGCTGGTCTCGATGGGCCTCCTGGTGCCGAGCGGCGAGGTGCTGCCGGTGGCGGACACGCTGCCGCCGATGCCTTTCCCGCTCTCGACGCTGGTGCTCAACGTCTCGAACAAGTGCAACCTGTCGTGCACCTACTGCTACGAGTACGGCGAGGACCGCATCGCCGACGTCGGGAAGAAGAAGACCGCGCGCATGTCGCTCGAGACCGCGCGCGCCTCGATCGACCTCTTGTTCGCCGAGTCCGCCGGCGGCCGCGAGGTCTCGATCACCTTCTTCGGCGGCGAGACGCTGCTCAACTTCGAGACCATCCGCGGCGCGGTCGAGTACGCCGAGGCGCGAGCGCGTGAGCACCAGGCGCGCGTCAGCTTCGCGCTGACCACCAACGCCACGCTCTTGAGCGACGAGATCGTCGCCTTCCTCGCGGCGCACCGCTTCGGGGTCAACGTCTCGATCGACGGCGCGCCGGACGACCACGACCGCCACCGCCTGTTCAAGAGCGGCAAGGGCAGCTACGCCGAGATCGTGCCGCGCATCCAGAAGCTGCTCGCCGCGATGCGCGGCGGCCGGCCGGTCGGCGCGCGCGTGACGCTGACGCGCGGCATGCGCGACGTGCCCGCGACCTTCGCGCACCTGACGCGCGAGATCGGCTTCGAGAGCGTCGGCTTCGCGCCCGTGACCAGCGCCAGCGACCGGGAATGGGCGCTGCGGGACGGCGAGATGGGCCGCGTGCTGCAGGGCTTCCGCGCGCTGGCCGAGGAGTACGTCGCCGCCGCGCTGCGCGGCGAGGCGCACGGCTTCTCCAACCTCAACGACCTGCTCGGCGAGCTGCACAAGGGCGTCAACAAGGCCCACCCCTGCGGCGCGGGGCTCGGCCTGCTCGGCGTCGCGACCGACGGCGAGATCGGCCTGTGCCACCGCTTCGTCGAGAGCGACTCGCACGCGCTGGGCCACGTCGCGACCGGCATCGACCAGCAGAAGCGCGCGGCCTTCCTCGAGTCGGCCCACATCTCGAAGAAAGTCGCCTGCCACGAGTGCTTCGCGCGCCCGCACTGCTCGGGCGGCTGCTACCACGAGGCCTACGTGCGCTACGCCGACGCGGCGCAACCCAACCTGCACTACTGCGAGTGGGTGCGCGCCTGGACGGCGCTGGGCCTCGAGTGCTACGCGCGCATCGCGCTCCACAATCCACGCTTCCTCGAACGCTTCGAAGGCGGCGCCGCGCGCGCCGCCCCCATCCAGGTGAGCCCATGAAGCACGTCCGTCCGCTGAACCAGAAGGCCCGCCGCCTCGCCGAACAGCGCCCCGGGGGTGCCGGCGCGCGCGCGCTGGCCGACATCCCCTTCGGCTGCAGCACGCAGCTCGACCCGGGCTGGGAGGTCGACTCGCAGGGCGGCACCTACGGCCTGTGCGCGCCGGTCGAGCGCGATCTGTACGACTGCTACCACTCGTGCTACTGGCCGGCGCAGGTGCCCGACGCGCTGACCAACTCGCCCAACTGGACCGCCACCTGCGGCGCCGCCGTGCAGGACTGGGCCAAGATCGACCTGGTCTTCCCCTAGGACGCCCCATGCTGCAGCACCTCGCCACCCTGCTCGTGTGCGCCGCGCCGCTGTGCGCGCAGGAGCCGGCCGCCAAGCCGAAGAAGGAGTTCTTCTACTTCCGCATGTGGCCGGACTGGATCTGCCGCTTCGATCCGGAGACGGACCAGATCGTGGCCAAGGTCAAGACGCTGCACGGCGTCGGCCACGACCTCGAGATCTCGCACGACGAGCGCTTCGTCTACCAGGTCACGGGCCAGAAGGCCTGGGTCGAGGTGATCGACCTGGCCAAGATGGAGGTCGTCGACGCGCACTGCTTCGACGAGGTCGGCTTCGTGATCCGCGTCGACTCGGTGCGCGAGCGGCCGGGCGGCAAGCGCTGGTACGTGCGCGTCGACAAGATCGAGAAGAAGCCGGACAGCTTCGTGATCCAGCCCGACGGCGAGTGGCTCGACTACGACATCGAGGAGCACGAGGTCGGGAAGCGCATGCGCGATCTGCCGCGCGCGATCCGCAACGGCGCGCGCATCAGCCCCGACGGCAAGGACTGGCACGTCTTCGGCCGCGACCTGATCGTGCTCGACGGCGAGACGCTGGAGGAGAAGGGCAAGATCGAGCTCTCCAAGCCGCTGTACGCCGGCATGGGGCCGCTCTCGATCCGCGGCGAGGACTTCTACGACCGCAAGAACCCCGACGCGTACCGCTTCCTGTACACGATGCGCGATCCGGTGGCGAAGAACCGCACGCTGTTCGGCGTGATGGACCTCGATCTGCGCGAGTACAAGCTGACGAAGTACGTCGAGTTCGGCTCGCTGCCGCGCGTCGGCCAGTGGCTGTACTCGGCCGACCGCAAGATCGCCGTCGCGACCCGCGGCGGCATGGGCATGGGCGGCGGTGGCGGCGGCGGACGCGGCGGCGGCCAGGACGAGTACCGCGACCCGCAGACGACGCTGGTGACCTTCGACCTGACCAACGGCAAGAAGCTCAAGGAGACGCAGGTCGACACGCGCAACGGCCTGCGCCTGGCGGCGCTCTCGCCCGACGCCTCGAAGCTCTACTTCACCGGCCGCGGCGACGAGATCTGGGTCTTCGACCGCGACCACAAGTTCCAGAAGGTGATCACGCTGCCCGGCGACGTCGACGGCTGGATGATCCGCGCCGAGGCGCCGTAGCGCGCCGTGCCCGGAGCACGCGAGCGATGAGCGTGCGCGTGGTGCTGATCGACAGCGGCGTCAACGCCCGACATCCGCACCTGAGCGAGCACGGGCGCGTGGTGCTCGGGCCGAGCGTGCGCGACGACGGCAGCCTGGACTTCGAGGCCGAGCACGTCGACCTGCTCGGCCACGGCACCGCGGCCGCGGCGGCGATCCTCGACCTCGCGGGCGAGATCGAGCTGGTCTCGGTGCGCGTCTTCGAGCGCACGCCGACCTGTCCCTTCGAGCGCGTGCTCGGCGCGCTGCGCCACGCGCTCGAGCTGCGACCCGCGCTGGTCAACCTCAGCCTGGGCACGACCGACGAGCGCTGGCGTGCCGAGCTCGAGCAGCTCGGCCGGCAGTTCGTCGCCGCCCGCGTGCGCGTCGTCAGCCCCGCGCTGCAGCAGGGCCTGCCCAGCCTGCCCGGCGCGCTGCCGGACTACACCGGCGTGGTCGTCGACGCGCGCCTGCCGCGCGCGGCCCCGGTCGAGCGCCGCGAGGGCGCGCAGAGCCTGTGGTACGCCTCGCCCTACCCGCGCCCCCTGCCCGGCCTCGCCCCGGCCCGCAACCTGAGCGGCGTCAGCCTGGCGACCGCCAACGTCACGGGCTTTCTGGCGCGGCGGCCGGGCGAGGATCCCGAATCGGCGTAGGATCGGGCAACGCTCCCCGGTCCGGCGGCAACCGGCCTGGACCCCGCCTCGAGGACTCCCCATGCTCCATCTGCCGCTCGTGGCGCTCGCTGTCGGCGCCCTGCTCCCCACCGCCCGCGCCCAGACCGACTGCGGCGGCTTCTCCGACGGCTTCGCGATGCCCGGCATCCCGCTGACCACGGTCTTCGCGCTGGAGTCCTGGGACGACGGCCAGGGCGAGAAGCTCTACGCCGCCGGCTACACCTCGGGCCTCGGCGGGCTCGTGCTGCGGCGCGACGGGCGTTCGTGGACCGTGCTGTTCGAGACGATCAACATCTCCGCGCACCTCGCCACGGGGACGATCGCCGGCGTGCCCGAGCTCTTCGTCGGCACGCGCACGCAGGCGACGACGCGCATCGGCAACTGGAACGGTGCCGGCCTGACGCAGGCGGGCGGCCTGGGCTACAACCTGGTCGACCTCGAGATCCTCGACATCGGCAACGGGCCGGAGCTGATCTCGCTCGGCACGCTGCCCCACGGCGGGCACCCGCTGCAGTCGACCAGCCGCGTCGAGCGCTGGAACGGCACGGACTGGACGCCGATCGGGCCCGACCTTCCGGAGCGCGCCAGCGCGATCTGCGCGCACGACGACGGCAGCGGGCCGAAGCTCCACGTCGGCGGCTGGTTCGGCCTCGCGGGACAGAACAGCGTGATCCAGTGGGACGGCAGCGCCTGGGTCGAAGTCGGCGTGATCGGGAACTACGTCGTCGACCTGTGCTCCTTCCCCGGCCCCGGTGGCGCCGAACTGATCGCCGCCGTCGACATGCCGCCGGGCCGCAGCGGCCAGGGACTGCAGCGCTTCGTCGCCGGCGCCTGGGGACCGGTGCCGGGCCCGGCGCCGGTGACGCTCGACGACGGCCTGAGTCTGTGCCGCGTCGACTTCGGCAGCGGGCCGCGCCTGGCGGTCGCGGGCCGGCAGGGTGCCCTGACCTACGGCTTCCTCTACGACGGCGCGCAGACGACGTACCTCGGCGGCTTCCCGAGCTTCTGCGGCGAGCACATGGCCGCCATCGGGTCGGGCCCGTCGGCGGAGCTCTACACCTGGGGTGGCGACGTCAACTCGGTGATCGACGCGAGCGGCGAGACGCGCTGGGCCAACAGTTTCGCGCGCTTCAGCCCGACGCAGGGCTGGAGCCCCGAGGCCCAGGGCTTCGACTACCACGTCAACGCGTTGGCGGCCTTCGGCAACCGGCTGGCCGCCGGCGGCGAGTTCGCGCGCAACGGCGACGCGCTGAACATCAACTCGCACGTCGCGCTGTGGAACGGAACGGAATGGGAGCGGGCCGGGTCGAGCGCGCTGCCCTTCTGCAATGCGCTGCACACGATCGACCTCGGCAGCGGTCCGCAGCTGATCGCCGGCATCGACGCCGGCGCGGGCGCGGGACTGCGCCAGTGGAACGGCACGGCGTGGGACGTGCTCTCCGGCACGCCCAACGGCGCGTGTTACGCCCTGGCGACCTACCCGACGGTCTCGGGCGACCAGCTGGCGCTCGGCGGCTCGCTCTCGGCCGGCCCGTTCCCGAGCAACGTGTTCAAGTTCAATGGCAGCGCTTTCCAGAACCTCGGCAACGTGACCGGTCCCGTGCGGGCCCTCGCTTCGTATCAGGAAGGCCCGACGACGATGCTGTTCGCCGCGGGCGCCTTCTCCGCGGTCAACGGCGTCCCGGCCACGAACATCGCGCGCTGGAACGGCAGCGCCTGGTCGGCGGTCGGCACGGGCCTCAGCGGCGGCGACGTCAACGCGCTGTGCGTGTTCGACGACGGCAACGGGCCGCAGCTCTACGCCGGCGGGAGCTTCACGACCGCGGGCGGGCTGCCGACGCCGTCGCTCGCGCGCTGGGACGGCACGTCGTGGTCGATCGTGCCGGGCACGGGCACGGACGGCGTCGTCCACGCGCTGCACGTGCACGACGACGGGCGCGGGCCGGCGCTGTACGTCGGCGGGTTGTTCGCGAGCGCCGGCCTGATCCAGGCCTTCCACGTCGCGCGCTTCGACGGCGTCGCGTGGGAGCCGGTCCAGGCCGGCTTCAACGACGCGGTCAAGTGCTTCGCCAGCCTGGACGACGACGGCGACGGCGACCAGGAGCTGTTCCTCGGCGGCGACTTCCAGCAGACGCCCACCAAGCAGACGGGCCACATCGCGCGCCTCGAGGGCTGTCCGCACTACACGAGCTTCTGCTTCGGCGACGGGACCTTCACGGACCACACCAGCGCCTGCCCGTGCTTGAACTACGGCGCGCCGGGGCACGGCTGCTCGAACTCGCTGGTGGTCGAGGGTGCCTTGCTCGAAGCGGCGGGCAACGTCAACCCCGACGACCTGGTGCTGACCGGCTCGGGCCAGCCGCTGTCGACGCTGGGCATGTTCATGCAGCACGACGCGACCGGCGACAGCGTCTTCCACGACGGCGTGCTCTGCGCGAGCGGCACGCTGATCCGCCTGCGCCTGCGCGGCGCGGTCGGCGGCGTGACGGTCTTCCCCGACTCGACCGACACGGTGACGGTCTCCGAACGCGGCCTGGTCGTGCCGGGCAGCGGCGTGACGCGCTACTACTCGCTCTTCTACCGCAACGCCGCGACGGTCTTCTGCCCGCCCGCGACGGCCAACGTGACGAACGGGATCCGGGTGGTGTGGTAGGCGGCTAGCGGCGGGTCCGCGCGACCTGCTCCGCGATCCAACCCGAATCCAAGAGCTGCGCGAAGATCCGCCGGCCGACCAGCTCGTGCTGGAGTTTCGACGGGTGGACGTCTTGCGGGTTCAGGACCAGATCGGAGTGCTCGTAGTCGGCCCAGGTGAAGGCCCGGCCCGTGCTCGCGACCACGTGCGCTTCGATCTCGGGCTGGCAATGAAGCGTCTCGAGGCCCAGTTCGGCGGCGGTGCGCATCATCTCGGGCACCTGCATGAAGTCGACCGTCGCCAGGGCGATGCAGCGCGTACCGCTCGCCGCCGTCAGCTCGCGCAGGCGTGCGAGCGCCGCTCGGAAGGCCTGGGGGCCGTGGAGGTGGTCGTAGCGCCGCGGTGCGGAGCGCTCGCCGCCGGGATGCGCGTCCTCCCACAGCCCGCGGTGCACGAGTCCCGGCGTGGGCACGCCCTTGCGCGGCAACCGGGACTCGAACAGCTCGAGGAGATAGCAGCGCCTCAAGTCGAAGACGTCGTCCTCCTCGCGCACGTAGTTGGGCGGATCGTAGTCGTTGGCGTAGATGCCGAGCAGCACCAGCGCCGGCCGGAGCTGCGCGCACTTGGTCTCGTAGGTCGCGACCTCCATCACCGTGTTGTAGCCCGTGACGGCGGTGTTGATCACCTGCCAGTCGACGCGCGCCTCGTGGGCGGCGAGCAGGCCCTGCAGCACATCGAGGTAGGTCTCGCCGTCCGCGACGCCCTGACCGAACATCATCGAGTCGCCGAGGCCGACGATCACGCAGGACGGCTTGGGAGCGTCAGATGCTGGTTGCTGGTTGCTGGTTGCTGGTTGCTGGTTGCTGCACTCGGCACGCAACGGAACCCTCGAGCATCCGTCGAGACGGGCTGGCCCTTGAAACGCACGCGATCGAGGCCGGGCTTGAGTTCGTAGGTGATGCGGTCGTCTGCCGAGAGCCGGATGATCGCGCCCAACGGAGCCTCACCGTTCTTGAGCAGCTTGACCGGCTCGGACATCGCGCGCGCCAGCGTCTCGCGGTTCGCGAAGTGCGCGCGAACGCGCAGCCCGATCTCAGCAAGGCCGAGCGCGACGAACGAAGAGCAGAGGGCGATCACGATGCGCCGGCGCCAAGGACTCGTTCGCGAAGAACCCATTCAACCAAGGCTATCCCCGTGGTCGTCGACGCACAACGCGACGCCGCGCCCTCACGGCGATCAGCACGAGACCAGGAATCCGATCCGCCAGAGCGCTTGCAAGTCCCGCGCAACGCCTTTCGGACTCATCGCCAGGCAGCGCCGGTCGCGGCTCGCGCGCTCGATTGCCTGAGGAAGCGTCACGCCGCCGCGGCACGCATCGAGCAGCGGTCCGACCATCGGCGCAGCGCCGGGATCTGACAGCGTGTCGCCATCTGGCAGCGCCCACCCAGGCAGGGGCTCGAGCGCATCCGCCTGCCGCCTGAGGACCGTCGCCGGCTTCAGCTCGGGATGCGGTTCGAAGCGCGCGGGCAGTTCGTCTCGCTCGCGCAGCGCGCGTGCCGTGGCGTGGCGCACTCGCCAGAATGGAGCGTCCGGGAAGCGTTGCTCGCGCAGGTAGTGCTCCGTCGTGTCGCGAGCATGTGCCCGATACAGGCCTCGCTCCCAGCTACGGTGGTGCGCGAACACGAGCGAGGGATCGACAGCACCGCGCAGCAGCGTCTCGATGCAGGCAGCCACCTCCCACGCGGAGTAGAGCGACTTCTCCAGGCCTTGGCTGGCGAGCGGGTCGAGCGCGCTGGCGTTGTCGCCGCACACCAGGACCTCGCCCGCGCTCAAGCGCAGGCGCGCCGTGGCCGATGTTCCGCGCAGCGCGCCGCTCGCCACCGCCTGCGCTGGACCGCGCGCCCCGTCGAGCGCCCGTCGCCACAGTGCCTCGCGGCCAACCAGGCCCACTTCCTCGCGATCTGCGAACAGCGTCAGGCTCGCATCGCCACGCGCACTCGGCAGCCACCACAGCCAGCCCTCGCGCACGGCCTCGATCACACTGGCGTCGGGGAGCGGCGTCGCGTCGACGCGCGCTGTGAAGGCGAGGGTCTCGGGACCCTCGTGCTCGACTGCGGTGCCCCCCAGTGCATCCGAGGCTGACCGACCGCCCGCTGCGACGACGTAGCGCGCTGCGATGCTCGCACCCGTTCCGGGCTCGACCATCGTCCCAGCTGCGGCGAGCGAACCGCGCACTGCGCCCTCGATCAGCTGTGCGCCATGTGCCAAGGCCTGCGAGCGAAGCTCGGAGTCGAAGCTCGTGCGTTCGAAGCACCAGCCGCGGTGATCGTTGTGCTCCGAGCGCCAGTTGAGCGCGTCCGAGCCCCAGAGCATCCCGTGGCGCTGCGGCCCGCGGTGCTCGGGGCGCAGCACGAACTCGCCCAGCCCCAGCCGGCTGAACGGAGGTCGTGCACTGCCGACGACCGTCTCGTCCGGCACGCCCGACTCCGGCGCCGGCCGATGCACCAGCACAACCGAGTGGCCGGCCCGAGCGAGCAGAGTCGCCAGCGCCGCGCCGGCGGGGCCTGCGCCGGCGATCAGGACGTCGCAGCTCGACGCGGCCATCGCGGGGTCACTGGACGCGCGGCGCGCCGAGCTTGGTCGCGTGGCGTCGCGCGGGCGTCGCGTCGGGCAGCCAGGGGCCCCAGTCGCCGTCCATCGGCAGGAGCAGCAGGGTCGCCGCGTCGCTCGCGTGGCGCCGCGCGGGCGTGAAGCGCTCGCCCGTGTAGCGCGCGCCGGTCGAGAGCCGCACCTCGTCGAGCTCGCCGCGGAAGTGCGAGGTCGGCGTGCCGGCGCTGCTGACGTCGGCGCCGACCACGAAGGGCAGCGCGTTGGTCTTGCGCGCACCCTTCCCTGCGGCGCGCGCGACCTGCTGCCCGTCGACGTACAGGCGCACTTCCTCGCCGTCGAAGACGCCCGCGACGTGCGTCCAGACGTCGGGCTTCAGCACGGGCTCCTTGGTCTCCGCGGTCGCGTACTTGCCCGCGAGGTGCACCGAGAAGGCCGGCTTGCCCTCGCCGACGAAGATGCCGTACTCGGAGCTCTCGGTCTTGCACAAGAGCCCCTCGCGCTTGGTGAAGCCGCCGCGCGCGCGCATCCAGCACTCGAGCGTGAACGGACCGTCGGGCAGCGCGAGCTGGGCCGCGGGCAGCGTCAGGCAGTCGTCCTCGCCGTCGAGCGCCAGCACGCGCTCGCCCGTCGTCGGCGCCGCGGGCAGCGCCAGCGCCGCGGTGTCGAGCGGGATCGCCAGGCGCCGCTCCGGCACCGGCACGCGCAGGCCCTCCGCCAGGTACTCGACGCGCAGCAGGAGCTCCGGCAGGCGCAGCGCGGCGTCGGCGGCGCGCGCGGGCCGCGACAGGTCGAACTCGAAGCTCTGCTTCGCCCCCGCCGCCAGGCGCGCGTGGGCGTGGTCGGGCGCGAAACTCCAGCGCGCGTCGGCGCTGCCGCCCTCGAGCAGCACGTCGACCGGCCGCGCGGTCGGGTTCGAGACCTCGACCGACACGCGGCCCGCCGCGCGCTCGTCGGCGGCGAAGACCAGGCCCGCGCGCGTCGCCGAGGGCAACGCCTTGGCCAGCTTCGCCACCTCGTCGCTGACCGTCCCGGTGATCGCGCGCGGATCCATCACCGTGCCGACCGGCAGCGTGGCGAGCGAGAGCCGCTCCTTGCGCACCGTGACGACGTGGAACTCGTGCAGCCAGCCCGCCGCGGGCGCGATGCCGGACTGGTCGCCGCCGACGGTCGCCAGCGCGAAGTACTCGATGCCGTCGCGCTTGCCGTCGTAGCGCATGTGGTGGATGTGGCCGGCGAAGACCGCGCTGACGTTGCCGGCCTTCCTGAGCAGCTCGTGCACGCGTCCCCAGTCGTCGCCGTAGCCGCCCTGCAGCCAGCGCGGATGGTGCAGGAACAGGAACACGTGCTGCGCGCCCTTCGCGCGGCCGAGCGCCGACTCGAGCCAGCTGAACTGCTCGGGGCTCATCCTCTGGCAGGCCGGCTCGTCGAAGGCCTTCTTGCCCGTGACCGGATCGCCCTCGTCGGAGTGCAGCGCGATGAACCAGCAGTTCTTGTGCTCGAAGGCGTACCACAGCGGGCCGAAGTGCTGCTCGTAGTCGGCCTCGTGCTCGCCCACGGGTTTGGGACCGTCGCCGCGCCAGTAGAGGTCGTGGTTGCCGACCACCGGGAACCAGGGGCAACCGAGCCGGCCCATGATGCCCTTGAACTCCGTCATCTGCCGCAGCCACTGCGGCTGCTCGTTGTAGCCCTGCACCAGGTCGCCGACGGTCATCACGAGGTCCGGCGCGATCAGGTTGGTCTCCTCGACCGCTTGGGCGAGCACCTGGACGCCGTCCGCCGGCCCGCCGGTGCGATCGCCGTAGACCACGAAGACGAAGGCGTCCTTTTCCTCGGGCAGCGGCAGGTCGATCGCGCTCGTGCGCGAGGTGTGGAAGCGCTCGGGCGAGGCCTTGGCGCGCGGCGGGTCGTCGTGGTGCAGGACGGCGGTCAGGAAGAGGGCGGGGAGCATGCTCCCCACTCTACTGACCGCCGCGCGCGATCACTGCTTCTGGCTGCGCAGGTACTCGGCGATCTGTTCGTGCGCGCGCATCGCGCGCCAGCCGACGACCAGCCAGAAGACCGTGGTGACCAGGGTCAGGAGCGCGCCACCGACCAGGAGGATGGCGCCGAGTGCACCGCCCATCTCGAAATGCGTGTTGTTCATGGTTTCCCTTCGTGTGCTGGATGTCCTGTGCGCAGCGCTCGCCGCGCATCAGAACACGGAGTAGGTGAACGTGTTGAGCCCGCGCCACTGGAAGACGAGCCACAACAGGATCCCGGCCAGGCCGAGGATCAGGTGCAGCACGGCGATCACGACGACGATCGCCGGCACGCCGTACCAGAAGTTCGTCGGGTTGTTCGCCGGGCCGCGCTGGAGCACGACCGGCGCGCGCGTCGCCGCGACCTGGGGCGGCGGCTTCGGCACGGGCGGCGGCACGGGCGCCCCGCCCTGGATGCGCTCGACGTCGGTCTTGACCTCGCTCGCCTGCTGGTAGCGCAGCTCCGGCTCGCGCTCGAGCGTGCGCAGCACGACGCCGTCGAGGCGCACGTCGAGCTGCACGCGGCTGGAGGGCGGCGCGAAGCGGCCGACCGGCAGCTCGCCGGTCAGCAACTCGTAGAACACGACGCCCAGCGAGTAGATGTCGGCGCGGTGGTCGACCTCGAGCGGCTTCTCCCACTGCTCGGGCGCCATGTAGTGCGGCGTGCCCATCACCTGCGAGCTGCGCGTCAGGGCCGGCGTCTCGCGGCCGACCAGCTTGGCCAGGCCGAAGTCGAGGATCTTCACCCGCCCGCGGCGGTCGACCAGGATGTTCTCGGGCTTGATGTCGCGGTGCACGACGCCCTGGTCGTGGGCGTACTGCAGCGCGTCGCAGACCTGCGCCACGATCGCCAGCGCCTCGCGCGAGGCAGCTCCGCGCGCGCGGATCATCTGGCGCAGGCTCGCCCCGTCGACGAACTCCATCAGCAGGAAGCACCAGGTGCCGCGCTGGCCGTGCTCGTGGATCGTGACGATGTTGGGGTGCGCCAGCTGCGCCAGCGCCCGCGCCTCGCGCGCGAAACGCTCGGCGAAGCCCGGACGCGCGGCGATCTCGGGGTCGAGCACCTTGAGCGCCACGGTGCGGCCGAGGTTCTTCTGCTGCGCGCGGTAGACCGCCCCCATGCCGCCGCGCGCGATCAGGCTCTCGAGCTCGAGCTCGGGGAAGTGCGGCGCGAGCTCCTCGAGCGCCGGCGCGGGCCGCAGCGGGTGGGCCTCGGCCTCGCCGAGCACCACGGAACCCGACAGGCCGAGGCTCTCGCGCAGCAGACACTGCGGGCACAAACCCCCGGTGACGGCCCCGGGATCGAGCGGGGCGGCGCAGCGCGGGCAGGTTTGGGGGGTGGACATGCTTCGGCTCCGGGGACACCACCAGAGAAGCGACGGCCGCGGGAGGTTACCGGGCGTCCCGGCTTTTTCGATCGCTCAGGCCGAGAGCGCGCGCAGCAGCGCCCCGAGTTCGGCCTCGATCTCCGCCGGGCTGGCGACGGTCGCGGCGACGCGCTCGCGCAACCGCTCGCCGAAGCGCTCGCGCAGCCGGTGCGCCGCGACCTTGACCGCGCCGGCGCTCATCCCGAGGCGCTCGGCCAGCTCGGCGTGCGGCGCCGCCTCGCCCTGCAGCTCGCCGCGCAGCGCTTCGAACAGCTCGCCGCGGCTCGACGAGCGGTACTCGAGCTCGAGGTCCTCGACCGCCCCGCGCAGCATCTCGAGCGCCCAGGCGCGCTCGAACTCCTGCTCGGGCGTGCGCGCGCCGTCGGGTTCGCGTGCGAAGCGCTCCCCCGCCGCTCCGAAGTCCGCCTCGAGCACCACGCGTCCCCCGCCGCGCTTGAGCGCCGCTTCGTGATCGCGCTGGTTGGCGAGGTGATGCTGCAGCGCCGCCAGCAGGAAGGCCCGGAAGCGACCCTTGCTGGGCGTCACCGCGCGCAGATCGCCTTTCTCGATCAAGCGCGCGAAGAAGCCCTGCACCGCATCCTCCGCCTCTTCCGCCCCCGCCCCGCGCCGCCGCGCGAAGGCATACAGCGGATACCAGTAGCTCTGGCACAAGCTCGCCAACGCCTCGCGCGCCGCCGCATCCTCCGGCCCCCCCGCGCGCAGCACGAGCGACCAGTGCGTGGTGTGGAAGGAGGGGGTCGGGTCGTTCACGCGCGGCCGATCGTAGCGCTCCGGGTGACTCGAACGGCTTGCATCCGTAGATTGAGCCCCATGCTCTCCGTCCTCAGGTGGATGCTCCTCGTCGCGGCTGCGCAGGGCGGGGAAGCGGTGACGTCGGCCCCGGTGCACCGCCTCTCGACCTGGGAGCGGCTGGCGGGCTGGCAGCAGATTTTCGATGGCGTCGATGACAGCGCCTGGGAGTTTGTGCCCACCCCCCCGACTTTCACACCGCCCGCCCTCTCCACTGCCGGCTGGCTGGACGGCGGAGTCGATGCCGTGCGACGCATCGCATGGAAGGAGGAGGTGCGAGACTTCGAACTCGAACTGCGAGCACGACGCCGATCCGACGCCGCCGGTGCTGAACGAATCGTGCGTGCTGTGCTTCTCGACGAGCACCTGGAGCTCTGGGACGGATCGCTGCACATGCAAAAGGTCCTGGTGAACCGGAATTCGGACGTCCAATTGGGCCGCGTGATCGTGCGCAGGCTCGACGACAAGGATCTGCGCTTCCTGCTCGCGCTCGACACACGCGAGGATGTCTTCACGGACGTACGCATTCGATCGGGGCGCGGGGCGGTCGGCAGGCACGTGGAAGTATTCGACCGTGCCACTCTCGCCGGCTGGCGGGCGATCGGCGATGCCCATTGGAGTGTCGACAACGGAGCGATCGTGGGGGAGGTCGGCGGAGGCTCGCAGAGCTTCCTGGTCAGTGAGGCGAGCTATGGCGACTTCGTACTCGAGATCAGCGTGCTGAACGACCTGCCTGGCAACTCCGGGATCCAGGTGCGCAGCCACCAGAATGAGCAAGGCCGCGTCTTCGGATATCAGGCCGAGATCGATCCGAGCTCCCGTGGCTGGTCGGGGGGCCTCTATGACGAGGGGCGACGCGGCTGGCTGCAGACGCTCGAGGGCCGATCTGCACGCGGGGCATTCCGGCCGCGCAGTTGGAACACCTACCGCATCGAGTGCTTCGGTCCGCACATCCGCACCTGGGTCAATGGCTTCCCCTGCGTCGACTACATCGACGCCCTGGACCACGAGGGCTTCATCGGCCTGCAGGTGCACTCGGGCAAGGACACGAAGGTGCGCTGGAAGTACTTGCGTCTCTACACACACGGAGTCGGTACCGAGGTGCCCGTCGAGCTGACTCCCGGACCGCACTCGTCGAGCTGGGCCGCCGACTTGGGTCCCGACTACGTGCTGCGCGCCGAATGGGACGGATCGAAGTTGCCGGCGGGCTGGATGCTGACAGCCGGGGGCCGGGTGTGTGTCCTCGGTTCGAGTGGTTGGAGCGCGCCGGGCGTTCCGGAGCTGCCGGAGAAGGACGCGCGCGTCCTGTACGTGATCCAGGCCGGATCGCGTTTCAGGATCGGCACCGACCGATCCAGCTGGCACGAGGGCGCGATCGAGGGTTCGCCGACGTACGTGCTGCTCGAGGCCATGTACTCGACATCGACGCCGCCTGCCGGGTTGAAGCTGACGGTGCGCAAGCCGCCCCAGCGCTGACGCTCACAGCTCCTTCGGCGTCCACGCCGCGCGGCGGTCGCGGTGGGCGGCGCGCAGCTCCTTGACGCGCTCGGGCGTCACCGGGTCGGCGTCGTGGCCCCATTCGCGGCGCAGGTAGGTCAGCAGGGACGCGAGCTCGCCGTCGTCGAGCGCGAAGGAGGGCATCTCGCCGTCGAACTCGATGCCGGGCGTCGCGATGCGGCCGACCAGGCCGTGCAGCAGGATCTTGACCAGCCGCGCGTCGTCGCCGAGCACCCAGGGGGAATCGCGCAGCGCGGGCGCGAGCGCGGCGTCGCCGAGGCCCGAGGGCTGGTGGCAGGTGACGCAGTTCGCCTCGTAGAGCTCGCGGCCGCGGGCGAAGCGCGCCGACTCGTCGGCGCTCAGCGCGCGCGGGAGTTGGAGTTGCGTGCCGGGCTTGCCGGGCCAGGCGAAGGACTGCTCGAGGCCGCGCGGCGGGCTGGGGAAGGCTTGCATCAGGCGCGACCAGCAGTCGGGTTCGCGCGCGAGGAGGTAGGGACGGCGCGCGGACTTCGGATCGCGCTGCGTCGAGGCCCACACGACTTCGACCACCGCGCCGCGCAGGCGTTCCTCGCGATCCTGCGGGACGACCAGCGCTTCGAGCAGCGCGACCAGGTCCTCCTGGCGGCCGCCGCGCAGGATCGACTCGACCAGCGGCTTGACGAAGCCGAGCGGACATTCCTCGCCGCGTCCGAGCCGCGCGCGCGCCGTGGCGCAAGCGCGCGCGAGGATCGCCGCCTCGCGTCCCGCCGACGCGCTGACGGCGCAGCGCACGAGCTCGGCGTCCGCCGCGACCTCGAGCAGCCAGCTCGCGAGCAGCCCCTCGGCCTCCGCTCCGCGGGCCAGCCCCGCGGTCAGCAGCAGTTCGGCGCGCAGGCGGCGGCCGGCGCGCGGGAAGCGCTGCTTCCAGGCCTCGAGCACGGCCGGGTTCGCATCTGACGCCAGCGCGCGCGACGCGCGCACGCCGTGCACGGCCAGCTCCTCGTCGTCGGCCGCGATCGCGCGCCGGGCGAGCTCGGCGTCGACCAGGCCCTTGGCCGCCAGGCACGCCAAGGCCTCGATGCGCGCGACGTGCTTCGGGGACTTCAGCGCCAGCTCGACCAGCGCCGCGTGCACCCCCGCGGTGGTGCTCCCGTCCTCGATCAGCAGCCGCCGCGCCGTGTCGCGCCGCCAGCCGTTCTCGTGCGCCAGGACGCCGACCAGGTCCTCGCTCTCGTAGTCGGCGAGCACCACCGACGGCGGCCGCTCCGCCGCGAGCGCTCCACTGGGGCGCGCCCGCACGCGCCAGATGCGCCCGAGGCCGAGCGGCTGCGCCAGGCCGCGCGCTTCGACCTGCTTGCGCAGGTAGCTCGTCACGTAGGTCCGGTGCTGGATCAACCCGCGGTACAGGTCGACGACGTACAAGGCCCCGTCCGGCCCGTCGCACAGGTTGACCGGCCGGAAGCGCTCGTCGGTCGAGGTCAGGAAGTCGAGCCCGTCGGCGTTGCGCAGCGGCTCGCCCGAGACGCTCCCGTCGCGCTCCGCGAGCGTGTAGCTCGCGACCAGGTTGCCGCACGGCTCGCACACGAAGGCCGCGCCGCGGTACGCGGCCGGCAGCCCGCCGCCGCGGTGGATCCACGGGCCGCAGGCCCCGGTCGCGACGTCGAGCCGCTGCCGCTCGTCGAGCGTCTCCGCGCGGTAGGCGCGGTTGACCCCCGGATTGACGCGCGCCGGCTTGACGTGGAGATCGCCGACCACGCGCACGTTCGTGCCGCGCGCCGCGACCGCCGAGTTGCGCGCCGCGAGCTCGCTCGGCCAGCGATCGCCGCGCAGCGGGTCGGAGTTGCCGTTGAAGTAGATGCGCCCCGAGTCGTCGCGCGTGATCCCCCACTGGCCGCCGCCCGCCGTGCGCTCGCGCTGGTAGCGTCCGTCGCGGAACACGTAGCGCCAGCTGGCGTTGGCGCAGGCCCAGGCGCCGTCGAGCGTCGGCAACAGGCCGTTGATGCCGTACTCGGGGTTCGCCAGGCCGTCGAGCCCGCGGTCGTGCACCTCGACCTGGTCGGCGAGCCCGTCCTCGTCGGTGTCGCGCGCGTGCAGCAGTTCGGGCGGCGCGATCACCAGCGCTCCGCCGCGCGAGAGCGCTACGGCACGCGGCAGCACCAGGCGCTCGAGGAACACGCTGCGCGCGTCCATGCGCCCGTCGCCGTCCGTGTCCTCGAGCACCGCGATCGACCCCACCGGCTCGCGCTCGCCGCGGCCGTCGAGGTCGGGCATGTAGCCGCGCATCTCGACCACCCACAAGCGCCCGCGCGCGTCGAAGGCGACGTGCACCGGCTCGTGCACCAGCGGTTCGGCCGCCACCAGCTCGACCAGCACGCCGTCGGGCACGCGGAAGCGCTCGAGCGCCTCGTCCGGCGACAGCACGGGAGCGGGCGGGATCGCCTCGGCCGGCAGCGGGTCGGGCTGCGCCTCGCCCTGCACGTCGCCCGCCTGCGCGCGCGCCAGCCCGCTGCAGACGACGACGGCCGCGACACCGTGCAGGAGGTGTCGCGGCCGTCGCGAGTTCATGGTCCGTCGACCGCGCGCGTCAGTCGACTTCGAGTTCGATCTCGGTCGTGCCCGCGAAGTCGATCTTCTGCTCGAAGTCGATGGTGCCCTGCGGGCCTTCGAAGCTGCTCGAGGCGTGCATCTTGTACTTGGCGGTGCCGGTCAGCTTGATGCTGCGCACGTGGCCGGCGGCCAGGTCCCACAGCAGCTCGCCCTCGAGTTCCGTGGTCGACTCGACCTTCATCGAGCCCTCGTCGGCCGACATGTCGGCCTGCGACTCGAGCTCGGCCGTCAGCGCGATCACGCCCAGCTTCTGGCCGTCGACCTCGCGCGTGCCCTTGTACGTCGCCGTGGCCTTGCCGGCGCGGTTCTTGGAGAACTCGCGCTCCATCTTGGCCTGCATCTCGACGTCCGGGCCCTCTTCGCCGGCCTCGCCCTCGGCCTTCATCGGCACGTGGCCGAGCGGCGTGAGCAGCGCGTTGAAGGCCTTGCCCGGCACGTCCCAGGTGTCGCCCGACGCGACGGCGTCCTTGGGCAGGAAGGCCAGGAACTCGACCTCGCCCTGCAGGTCCGCCAGCCACTCGTCGTCGCCCTTCTCATCCTCGTCCCAGGCGCTCGAGTAGCTCTCTTCCTTCTCGTCCCAGCGCACGATCACCTTCTTGCCCGCCATGTCGGAGCCGCGCTCGCGCGTCTCCTCCTGGTTCTCGCCCATGCCCTCGGGCAGCTTGACCGTCTGCGTCGAGGTCGTGCCGATCTCGTCGTAGGTGCGGCGCAGCTTGGTCGGACGGCCGCCGCCGACGCCCAGGTACTCGTCCGTGATCTGGTAGGTCTCGGTGTCGTCGACCTGGATCTCCGGCTCGCCGCCCTCGGACATGTCCTGTCCGTCCATCGTCGTGCTGAACGACTCGGAGTGCATCGAGCTCTTGATCTTGAAGGTCTTGGTCAGCTTGGCCTTCTCCGCGACGCGGAAGGCGAGCGTGTCACCCGGCGCCGCCACGAAGGCCAGCGACAGGGCGGCGAGGGCGGGAACGGTCCAGAGGCGCAGTCGGTTCATCGGTTCCTTCCAGTTCGGCCATGCAGGCCACGTCGAAGCGGCGGACGATACCAGAGTACATCGGCCTCGGGCACTGCCCGACTGGGCAGGGACCCCTCCCGGGATCCGGGCGGGACCGGAGCAGGGCCTCTGCGCGATCCCGCGCGCGCGGGTAGCCTGTTCTTTCCTGGTCCAGACCTGTCCCTCACGCTCGGAGGTCCGATGCGCTCGCCCTTCGCCCCGATCACCTTCGGCGCCCTCGCCGCCGCCCTGACCGCCCCGTTGCACGCGCAGGATGTGCAGCCCGTGTGGAGCAGCGTCTACGACGGCCCCGCCAGCCAGGACGACTACCCCGTGCAGCTGGCGCTCGACGCGCAGGGCAACGTGACCGTCGCGGGCCGCTCGTACAACGCGAGCGTCGGCTTCCCGCCCGCGCCGCCGACGCAGGATGCGCTGGTCGCGCGCTACGACGCCGACGGCGTCGAGCAGTGGGCGCTGCGCTACGACCGCTACGGCGGCGACGACCAGTTCCAGGACGTCGCGATCGAGCCGGTCAGCGGCGACGCGATCCTGGTCGGCTACTCCAGCGGCTACGTGGCGAGCACCTACGTCACCGACCTGATCGTGCAGCGCGTCGCGCCCGACGGCACGATCCTGTGGACGACGACGCACGACGGGATCGGCGCGGGCGCCGACTTCGGCCGCAGCGTGCTGCTCGACGCCGCCGGGAACATCTACGTCGGCGCCTCGTGCTACGGCGGTGCCGCGACCGGCCAAGACATGGCGCTGCTCGAGTTCGACGGCGGCGGCCAGCTGGTGTTCGAGACCTACGTCGACGGCTCGGGCCACGCGGCCGACTCGGGCACCTTCCTGGCCTTCGATCCCAGCGGCAACATCGCGCTCGCGGGCCAGCTCGCGTCCTCGCCCACCAACAGCGACCTCGGCGCGGCGCTGATCTCGCCGGCGGGAGCGATCCTGTGGCAGCGCGAGCGCGGCGGCAGCTCGATCGGCCCGGATTTCGGCCTGGCGGTCGCGTGCGACGCGGCGGGAGCGGTGTACGTCGCGGGCTGGAGCACCAACGCCGACATGGATCCGACGCTGGTCAAGTGGGACGCCGCCGGCAACCCGCAGTGGGCGATCGACTACGCCGACCCGGCCGCCGGCAGCGGGCAGTTCCGCGACGTCGAGGTCGACGCGGGCGGACGTGTGCTGGTCTTCGGCCACTCGCCGGGCGTCGGGACGGGCCTCGATCTCGTGGTGCAGGCCTGGGAGGCGAGCGGCGCGCCGCTGTGGGAGCGGCGCCACGACGGCGCGGCCGGGAAGGACGACACGGCGCGCGCACTGGTCGTCGACGGCGCGGGCGAGCTGGTGGTCGCGGGTTGGAGCTACGGTCCGAGCGGCACGAGCGCCGACGCCGACACGGTCGTGCTGCGCTACGACGCGGCCGGCTCGCTGCGCTGGGCGCACCACGGCGTGCATCCGGGCGCCGAGGACCGCGCGCAGGACCTGGTGCGCGGACCCGACGGACGCCTCGCGTACGCGGGCTTCCTGAAGAACACGAGCTACGACGCGGTCGTCACGACGCTGGTCGAGCAGGGCGTGCCCTTCTGCTTCGGCGACGGCAGCGCGGCGGCCTGTCCCTGCGGCAACTCCAGCGCGCCGGGCGCGGGCGCGGGCTGCCTCAACTCGCTCGGCGGCGCCGGACGCGTGGTCGACACCGGCATCGCCAGCCTCACGGCCGACACGCTGGTGCTCGAGGGCAGCGGCATGACCAACTCGCTCGCGATCTACCTGCAGGGCGTCGGCCCGCTCAACAACGGCCTCGGCGCGGTGCTCTACGACGGCCTGACCTGCCTCGCGCTGCCGCTGCAGCGCCTGGGGCAGAAGACCAACGTGCTCGGCGCCTCGCGCTTCCCCGAGCTCGGCAACCAGCCGATCCACGTGCGCGGCCAGGTGTTCGCGCCCGGCACGCGCGCGTACCAGGTCTACTACCGCAACGCCGCGAGCTACTGCACGCCGGGGACGGCCAACCTGAGCAACGGGCTCCTGATCACCTGGGGGCCGTAGGCGGCCCGGCTCGGGGGTCGACCCCCCTCCAGAGCCTGGAAACTCGGGTGTGCGGCGAATCGGGGCCCTAATCTCCGCAAACCGTGCGGCGAATAGCTTGCGGGCGGCCCGGGGCCGGGCGAGGCTTCGGTGCGCCATGCGACCGGCTCCCGTCTACATCCACGAGCAACCCGACTGGCCGGCCTTGCGCTGGGACGAGCGCGCCCTCGCCACGCCGCTCGCGGCGGTGCGCCACCGGCAGGGCCGCCTGCTCGGCAGCTTGGAGGCGCTGGGCTTCGAGCATCGCTCGCAGGCCAACATCGAGGTGCTGACCAGCGACGTGCTCAAGTCGTCCGCGATCGAAGGCGAGATCCTCCGGCCCGGAGAGGTGCGCTCCTCGCTCGCGCGCCGGCTGGGGCTCGAGACGGCCGGGCTGCCGCGCGCGAGCCGCGCCGTCGAAGGGATCGTCGAGATGCTGCTCGACGCGACGCGCAACGCCGCGAGCCCGCTGACGCGCGAGCGTCTGCTCGGCTGGCACGCCGCGCTCTTCCCGACCGGCCGGAGCGGCCTGTTGCGGATCACGGTCGGTGCCTGGCGTCCGCGCGAGGCCGGGCCGATGCAGGTTGTCTCTGGAGCGCCCGGCTACGAGCGCGTGCACTTCGAGGCCCCCGCGGCGGAGCGCCTCGAGCTCGAGATCCAGCGCTTCCTGGACTGGTTCGACGCCGCGCCGACACACGACCCGGTGCTGCACGCCGGCCTGGCGCACCTGTGGTTCGTGACGATCCATCCCTTCGAGGACGGGAACGGTCGGATCGGGCGCGCCATCGCGGACCAGGCCCTGGCGCGCGCGGACGGCATACCCGAGCGCTTCTACAGCCTCTCGACGCAGCTCGAAGCCGAGCGCCGGAGCTACTACGACGAACTCGAGGCGGCGCAGCGCGGCGGGCTCGACGTCACGCGCTGGTTGCAGTGGTTCCTCGGCTGCCTCGGTCGCGCGATCGACAACTCGGCCGTGACGCTGGCGGCGGTCGTGCGCAAGGCGCGGCTCTGGCAGCGCCTGCAGGATCGGCCGGTGCAGGAGCGCCAGCGCACCGTGCTCAACCGCCTGCTCGACGGCTTCGAGGGACACCTGACGAGCTCGAAGTACGCCAAGCTCGCCAACTGCTCGCCGGACACGGCGCTGCGCGACATCCAGGAGCTGATCGGCTGGGGCGTCCTGCGCCAGAACCCGGCGGGGGGCCGCAGCACGAACTACGGACTGGCCGACGCGGACTAGCCCTGCGCCAGGCGCGCCATCAGCCGCTGGCGCAAGGCCGGCCACTCCTGGTCCGTGATCGAGTACAGCACCGTGTCGCGCACGTGGCCGTCCCAGCACACCTGGTGGCGGCGCAGGACGCCTTCCTTGACCGCGCCCAGGCGCTCGATCGCGCGCTGCGACTCGAGGTTGCGCAGGTCGGTCTTGAGCTGCACGCGCAGCATCTCCATCTCCTCGAAGGCGTGGCGCAGGAGCAGGAGCTTCGCTTCGGTGTTGGCCGCCGTGTGCTGGAAGCTCGGGCCGAGCCAGGTCCAGCCGATCTCGACGCCGCGGTGCACGCCGCGGAAGTCGAGGAAGCGCGTCGAGCCGATGGCGCGCTCCCAGGTGCGGTCGACGATCACGAAGGGCAGCGCCTCGCCGCGGCGCTCGGCCAGGTGCGCCTCCTGGATCATCTGCTCGACGTCGAGCACGCTCGCCGGCCGCGGCACGGGCATGTAGCGCCACAGCGCGTCGTCCTGGGCCGCGGCGAACAGCTCGCGCGCGTGGCGCGCCTCCAGCGGTTCCAGGCGCACGTGCTCGCCTTCCAGGACGACCGGGATCAGGTCCATCGAGGCGAAGCCTAGTCGTCGCCACCCGCGCCAGTCCACAGTCGCGGCCGGTCTGGGTATCCTCGCGGCCATGACGCCCCCCCGCCTCGTCGCCGTGTGCCTTGGCTCGATCCTGGCCCTGCTGAGCGCCTGCCGCAGCACGGAACCCGTGCGCGACCCGCTCGACGAACTCGGCTCGCACCGCCGCGCCGTGCGCACCGGCTCGGCCGAGGCGCAGCAGTGCTTCGACCGCGGCCTGGTGCTGGCCTACGCCTTCAACCACGACGAGGCGATCCGCTGGTTCGAGCGCGCGCTGGAGCACGATCCCAACCTGGCGATCGCCTGGTGGGGCATCGCGCTGTGCAACGGCCCGCACATCAACAACCCGGTGGTCGACGACGTGCACGGCGAACGCGCCTGGCTGGCCTTGCAGAAGGCGCGCGAGCTGGCGCTGCACGCCGCGCCGCGCGAACAGGCGCTGATCCTGGCGCTCGAGCGGCGCTACGCCTGGCCCAACCCCGCCGACCGGCGCGCGCTCGACGTCGCCTACGCGCGCGCCATGCAGGAGCTCTGGCGCACGCACCCCGACGACGCCGACATCGGAGCCCTGTGCGCCGAGGCGCTGATGGACCTCTCACCCTGGAACCAGTGGTCGCGCGACGGACAGCCCAAGGAGGGCACGCTCGAGGTGCTGGCGATCCTCGACCGCGTGATCCAGCTGGAGCCCGGCCATCCGTTGGCGCACCACCTGAAGATCCACGCGCTCGAAGCCTCGCCCAACCCGGCGGCGGCGGTGCCCTCGGCCGACGCGCTGCGGACCTTGGTGCCGGGCGCCGGCCACCTGGTGCACATGCCGGCCCACATCTACGCGCGCGTCGGGCGCTGGGAGGACTGCTCGAAGTCGAACGCCGCCGCGGCCGAGGTCGACGGGCGCTACCGCGCGCTGCACCCCGAGCAGGGCTTCTACCGCATCTACATGGCGCACAACGACCACTTCCTGGCCTTCTCGCGCATGATGCAGGGCAACTTCGCCCAGGCCCGCGCCGCGGCGCGCGCGCTGATCGCGAACATGCCGCGGGACTGGGCGCAGGCGATGGCGCCCTTCGTCGACGGCATGCTGGCGATCGAGCTCGAGGTGCTGGTGCGCTTCGGCCGCTGGGACGAGATCCTCGAATGGCCCGAGCCCGCCGAACACTTCCCGGTGCAGCGCGCGCTGCGCCACTTCGCGCGCGCCTCGGCCCACGACGTGCTCGGCGACCGCGCCCAGGCCGAGGCCGAACGCCAGGCCTTCGACGCGGCCTTCGAGCGCGTGCCCGCCGACCAGCCGATCGGCAACAACCTGGCGCGCAACGTGCTCACCGTGGCGCGCGACGTGCTCGACGGCGAGCTGGCGGCGCGGCGCGGCGACTGGAACCGCGCGGTCGAGTTCCTCGAGCGCGCGGTCGCCGCCGAGGACCAGCTGGCCTACGACGAACCGCCCGACTGGATCCTGCCCGCGCGCCACGCGCTCGGCGCGGTGCTCGCCGCCGCCGGCCGCCACGCCCACGCCGAGCAGGTCTACCGCGAGGACCTGCGCTGGTACCCGGAGAACGGCTGGTCGCTGCGCGGCCTGGCGGACGCCTTGCACGCGCAGCAGCGCGGCGAGGAGGCGGCCGGCGTCGAGGAGCGCTTCCGGCGCGCGTGGGCCGGCTCCGACACGCCGATCCGCTCGAGCTGCCTGTGCCTGAAGGCGCCCTGAGTCACTTCGCCGGCGCCGACCAGCCGAAGTCCGCCGGCTTGTAGGGCACGGCGCGCGCGGGGAACTCGCGCAGCAGTTCCTCCGCGCGCAGGATCAGCGTGTCGCGTCCCGCGGCCAGGTCCGCGGGCTCGAAGGCCACGCGCTCGTGCGGCTCGAGGCCCAGGCCCTCGAGCCCGCGCCCGCCCTGCCAGCGCTGCTTGTTCGAGCGCGTCGAGACGCGCAGCGCGAAGAGCTTCGAGGGCAGCTCGATGTCGGTCTTCTGCGACGACATGCCGGCCGTCGCGCTCTCGCCGATGACGTAGCCGCGCCCGTCCTCCTTGAACATGCCGGCCGCGGTCTCGCCCGCGCTCCGTACGGTCGCGTCGACGATGCCGACCAGCGGGCCGCCGTAGCTCCAGGGCCCGGCGCTGGTGTACTTGACGCCCGCGAACGCGATCTCCTTGCCGGCCGGGATGAAGCGGCCGAAGAAGGCCTCGTGGTCGAAGCCGCCGCCCGAGTTGCCGCGGAAGTCGAGGATCAGGCCCGGCACGTCGCGCAGCGTCGCCAGCGCGGCGTCGAGCTCCGCGACGATCTCCTCGCGGCAGCGGCGCACGTGGAGGTAGCCGTAGCCGGCCGCCGTGCGCCCGTGGCCGAGGCTCTGGCCGTAGCTCAGGTCCGCGGGCGGGTAGGCCGGGCCGCGCGCGACCTGGTTCGACTTGCCCAGCGCCAGCGTGCGCGCGGAGCTCTTGCCGCGCGCGTCGCGCAGCACGAGCTTCCAGCGCGTGCCGGCCGCGTCCGCCAGCCCCCAGTGCGCGGCGTAGAACTCCGCCTGCTGCGGCGTCGAGAACGCGATCAGGTCCTGCAGCGCGCCGCGGCGGCCCTCGAGCCAGCGCGCGGCCGCGACGCCGTCGACCGAGACCAGCTCCTGGCCGGCCTCGATGCCCGCCGACTGCGCCGGACCCCAGACGTTCTTGACGTACCACTTGCCCTGCGCCTGGCACAGGAAGAAGCCCGGGCCCGCGCTGCGGTCGGGCCAGGCGGGTGTGAGTTCCCCGGCCGCCTCGAGCGGCCGCACCTCGGCGTGGCCGTCCTGCAGGCGCGCGACGAGGCGCACGAGCAGGACCAGCTGCGCTTCGTGCGTCTTCACGCGCTGCGCTTCGGCGAGGAAGGGCGCCGTGACCTCGGGCCAGTCGACCTGCTTGAGCGCGAGCAGGTCCTTGCACTCGCGCCCGAGCGCGTCGATCGCGAACTTCACGTCGGCGACGTAGTCGACCTTGGCCTGCGCCGTGGCCGCGGTCGCGAGCGCAGCCAGGGCCAGGGCGGTGCGGAGCGTGCGCATGGCGCGCATTCTCGCGCCCGACGCCGGCCGGCTCAACTCCGGCGCAGCACGATGCGCGTCACCTCGGCCGGGTTGGCGACGCGCAGCGGCGGCCCCCACGAACCGGTGCCGCGCGAGACGTAGATCTGCGTGTGCGGCCCGTGGCGGTGCAGGCCGGCGACGTAGGGCTCGGCCAGCGCGACCAGCGCGCCGAAGGGCCACAGCTGCCCGCCGTGCGTGTGACCGGAGAGCTGCAGGCCGACGCCGTGGCCCAGCGCGTCGTAGAGCTGCGAGGGCCGGTGCGCGAGCAGCACGAGCTCGCGCTCGGGGTCGCGCCCGGCCAGCGTGCGCACGAGATCCGGTTCGTGCTCCGCCAGGAACTGCCCGCCCTGCTTGTCGGGGATGCCCGCCAGGTCGAAGGAGGCGCCCGCGTCGCCGATCACCACGCGCTCGTTGTTGAGCACGCGGATCGAGCGCTGGCGCATCCAGGCCAGCCAGGGTTCGCAGCCCGAGTAGTACTCGTGGTTGCCGGTGACGAAGGCGACGCCGTGGCGCGCGCGCAGCCGGCCCAGCGCCTCCATCTCGCCGCCGAGCACCTCGACCGTGCCGTCGACGATGTCGCCGGTCAGCACGATCAGGTCGGGGCGCTGCGCGTTCGCGACCTCGACCACGTGCTCCAGGAAGCGGCGGTCGAGCACCGGGCCGATGTGCACGTCGCTCAGCTGCACGATGCGGAAGCCGTCGAGCGCGCGCGGCAGGCGCGCCAGCGCGACCTCGACCTCGGGCGTCGTGATCTCCTGCGCCGCGCGCCGGCCGGCGAAGGCCGTCCCGCCCGCGCCGAGGGCCGCGGCACCCGCGACGCTGCGCGCGAGCAGCGCGCGGCGCCCGGGATCGGCCGGGGCGTCCGCCGGCCGCCCCCGGCGCCCCCGGCGCGTCAGGCGCAGCCCGAGGCGCACGAGATCGACGGCCGCGACGATCAGGAAGGCGTAGAACAGGAACCCGAACCAGATCCAGATCCAGGTGCGCGGATCGAGCGCCCCCCCGGCCGGCCGGTTGCGCCCCAGCGCGAAGGTCGCGACCACCGCCAGCGCCAGCACGACGAAGACCACCGTCAGCGCGCGACGCCAGCCGCGGCCGAGCTCGACATCGCGCACGCAGCGCGCCCAGACGTGGCGGTGCATCCAATACAGCACCCCCAGCGCGAGCAGGGCGAAGAGAGAGGCCTGTTGCCAGCGTTCCATGTCGTGTCCGTGTCGTCGTCCGACGAGATCCTAGCCCACGCCGCTCGCTACTGTGCCCGCCGTGAGTACGGTGCCAGGACACTTCTTACCCTGATCGCAGGAAGCGCGCTG
>Ga0315912_10000251_pt1 | contig 111818 bp, 88 predicted proteins | sample VfabasoilMG_FD_204469 | JGI IMG/M metagenome (GOLD analysis project Ga0315912, IMG submission 204469) | Garden soil microbial communities collected in Santa Monica, California, United States - V. faba soil | ecosystem: Environmental > Terrestrial > Soil > Garden | place: USA: California... | reverse complement strand
CGACCTCCCGCATGATGTGGATGCTCTCGGCTTCGAGGCGTTTTAGGTGGCTCAGGTTCATCGGCGTCTGCGAAGAATACTCGGACTCGGCGCTAACACCCGTCTCCGGTAAAAATCGCTCGGAGAAGGAATCACGTTCTCTCCCCCCAAGGGAAGGCGTGATCTTGTGCAGGCCCCATGTATGCCCGGACCTGGCCGTTCGGATCTGGGGCGCTTGGAATTGTCCTCAGTTTCAAGGACTTGAGGGCAGGAACGCGATTGACACCCCCGCTTTTGGAGCGTTAGAAACCCCGCATGCTCGCCCGCCCGACCGGAGTCATTTGCCTCGCGGTCGGCCTCGTCTCCGCCGGCTGCATGACGAAGCTTGCCGCGGGTACGACCGTCCAGGTGATCGCCCAGGCCTCACCCGCCATCCAGCGTTACGAAGATCCGGATCTTGCCGCAGAGGGCCTACCGGGATCGATCGCCACGATGGAAGGCTTGCTCGAGATCCGGCCGGACGACACCTTCCTCCGCGAGATCCTGGCGCGCAGCTACGCGTCGTACGGCTTCGGCTTCATGGAGGACCGCATGGAGGACGCGGTCGCGAAGGACGACGAAGCGGGCATCGAGCACTACCGCAAGCGTGCCGGGATGGCCTACCGCCGCGCGCGCGAGCTCGCGCTCGGAAGTCTCACGATCTGGAACGACGACGGCGGCGGGGCAGACGCGCAGATCAAGGCAGGATTACCGGCGTTCACCGCGTACGTTGCGGATTTCGACGACAAGGATCAGGCGGCGACGCTGTTCTGGGGTGCGTACGCGTGGGCGCGCTACATCGGGCTCAACCGCGACGATGTGAACGCGCTCGCCGATCTTCCGTACGTGACCGTGCTCGTCGATCGGCTGATGAAGATCGATCCGACGTACATGGGGCACGCGCCGCACGCGCTCAGGGCGGGGCTGATCGGCACCGCCCCGGCGCAGCTCGGCGGGCGTCCGGCGGAGGCGAAGAAGGAATTCGAAATCGCGATCGCCGCCACCAAGGGCAGAAACCTCATGTATCTGGTCATGGAGGCGCACATCGTCGCCGTCGCGCTCCAGGATCGCGCTCTCTACAAGCAGCTCTTGACCACGGTGATCGAGGCCCCGACCGACATCGACAAGGATCTGCGGCTTTCGAACCAGCTCGCCAAGCGCCGCGCGGAGCGTTACCTCGCGGACATCGACCGTCTGTTCGAGCCCGAAGCTCCTCCCGCCGCCGAAACTCCGGCGCCCGCCGCGCCGGCTGCGCCCGCACCGGCTGCGCCCGCTGCGCCAGCGCCGACCACCCCGGCGCCCGCCGCCGCGAAACCTGCGGCATCCGCCGCCAAGCCGGCAGCACCGCCCGCACCCGCTGCTGCCAAGCCGGCCACACCGCCAGCCGCCGCCAAACCGGCAGCACCGCCCGCCGCTGCAAAGCCAGCGGCGCCGCCCGCGCCCGCTGCTACGGTTCCGGCGCCGGCCAAAAAACCCTGAATAACGGGGAGTCCCGTTCGTCGATCCAAGGTCAAGCCGAGAGAAAAATACCGATGACCATCCCCAAACGCCTCCGGATCCTAGCGCTCGTCCTCGCCGCCCTTTGCCTTGCCTTCCCCGCGCCGGCCCTGGCCGAGGACAAGCCCGCGCCGCCGACCAAAACGCTCTCGATCGCCACGCTGGCCCCGCCCGGCTCCACCTGGATGAAGGTGTTCGAGGCCTGGAACCGCGAGGTCCGCCGCCGCTCGAACAAGACGCTCGAACTTCGCTTCTATGCCGGCGGCGTGCAGGGAGATGAGTCCGAGGTCATCCGTAAGATCAAGGGCGGCCGCCTGGACGGTGCCGCGGTGACGGCGGTGGGTCTCGCGCAGATCCACCGGCCGGCCCTCGTGTTCGGGATGCCGGGCATCCTGCGCAGCTACGAGCAACTCGACGCGGCTCGCGCCTCGATCACGCCGGAGATGAACCCCAAGTTCGCCGAGGCGGGCTTCCAGCTGCTCGGCTGGGCCGACGTTGGTATGTCGCGGGTGTTCTCGACGAAGCCGGTGAAGGTGCCGAACGACTTCGGCCCGCTCAAGCCGTGGGTCTGGCGCGACGACCTGGTGCTGCCGGAGTTCTTCAAGGTGGTGAAGTCGAACCCGGTGCCGCTGCAGCTGCCCGAGGTGCTCGGTGCGCTGCAGACCAACCGCGTCGACACCGTGGTGACGACGCCTGTCGCCGCAGTGGCGCTCCAGTGGTCCTCCCGCGTGACCCACATGATGGACTTCCCGCTGACGGTCGTGATCGGCGGTACCGTCCTCGGCCAGAAGCAGTGGGAGTCACTGTCGGCAGAACACAAGACGATCCTGACCGAGACGTCCGCGCAGTTTCACGCCCTCGCGCGCAAGAACCTGCGTGCCGACGAAACGAAGGCGCTCCAGACGCTGAAAGAGCGCAACATTGCCGTGGTCGTGCCGAGCGAGGCGGACAAGGCAACGTGGCTCGGGGTCGGCAAGCAGGTTCGCGAGCGCCTCATCGGCCAGATCGCGGATCGCGCGCTGGTCGATCGCGTGATGCAGTTCTCGAAGTAAAGTAAGCTGACTCGCGATGGCAGGAGCTGCCCCGACCGCTAGGCCAGCGCCGTTCCTGCGTTCGCTCGACATCATCGACCGCGGCGTCCTGCTCGCGGAGGTGAGCCTGAGCCTCGTGCTCGTCGGGGCGATGGTCCTCGTCGCGTTCGTCGATTCGGTGGCGGCGCTGGTCGGTCTCCAGCATCCGATGTTCCGTTCGGCGAGCGACGTGCTCCTGCACGGTACGGTGTGGGCGGCATTTCTCGGCGCGAGCTTTGCCACGCGGGAACGGCGCCATCTGGCGATCGACGCGCTCGGCCGTCTTCTTCCCGATCGTATGCGGCGCGTGTCGATCGCCGTCGCGTCGACGTTCGGCGCCGTGGTCGCGTTGTTCCTCGCCTGGGGCATCTACCAGGCGCTCCTCGCGCAGGTGGCGGCGACGGACAAGCAGCTCGGCCTGCTCGCTGCGGGCGGCATCGAGCGCGGTGGCGTCGATCGTAGCTACGAGTTCGAGTTCGTGATCCCGGCAGGGTTTCTCCTGATCGGCGTGCGGCTCTTGCTGCACTCGTTCCACGAGTGGCTCGCCGCGTTCCGCGGGTACCACGACCCGCAGGCGGAGCCGGTTGATGCCGAGGCCGAGCGCGCGCCGCCGACCTCGCGGGCCACTGCGGCGGAGATCGGCGTCGCTTTCGGTGCGCTCCTCGTGCTGCTCGTGCTCGCCTGGGGTTCGACCGTGATCGGACCGATGACGCTCGGGGTGGTCCTCACGGCGCTGGTTCTCGGTGTGCCGCTCTTGGCGCGGCGCCGGCGCGGGTCCCTGGCCCCGCCGGTGTCGGTGCCGGCCCGCCATGCCGCGCCCGCGACCCCGCGCGAGGTGGCACTGTCGCTCGGTGGTGTCGCCGGTGTGGGCGCCGTGCTCGGGCTCCTCGTCGGGCAGATCCCCTCGATCCCGACCGCATGGGGCGTCGCCTTCTGCGCCTTGATGGCGCTGATGGGGGCGCCGCTCTTCAGCTTCCTCGGCGGTCTTGCGCTGTTTCTCTGGACGCACGGTTCCGCGACCGTGCCGTCGATGTCGCTGCCGAACGCGGTCGAAGACGTGCTCGGCCCGCACTTCGCGCGCATGAGCGTGCTCCCGACCATTCCGGTGTTCACGCTCGCCGGCTACCTGATGAGCGAGTCGAAGACGCCGCAGCGCCTGGTGCGCGTGGCGCGCGCGCTCTTCGGCTTCGCGCCGGGCGGCCTCGGCATCGTCTGCGTGCTCGCCTCCGCGTTCTTCACCATCTTCAGCGGCGCGAGCGGGATCACCATCGTCGCGATCGGCGGCCTGCTGCTCCCGGCGTTGCTCAAGGATCGCTACCCCGAGAAATTCTCGCTCGGTCTCGTGACCACCGGCGGCGCACTCGGGATCACGTTTCCGCCCTGCCTCCCGCTGATCGTCTACGGCATCGTCGCCGGCCTGCAGGAAATGCCCGAGGGCAAGGAGCGGCTCGCGCTCGACAAGTTCCTGCTCGCCGGCATCAAGCCGGGGCTGATCCTGATCGGGCTCCTCGTCGTCTACTGCATGTTCGTCGGCGTGCGCTCGAAGGTGCCGCGCTCGAAGTTCGACGCGCGCGAGGCGGTTCTCGCTCTGTGGGAAGCGAAGTGGGAGCTGATGTTGCCCATTTTCCTGCTGGGCGGGCTCGCCACCGGCGTGTTCAGCCCGGTGACGGCGGCGGCGTTCACCGCGTTCTACGTGCTCGTGATCGAAGTGTTCCTGTACAAGGACCTGTCGCTCACTCGCGATCTTCCGCGCATCGTGCCGGACTCGATGGTTCTGGTCGGTGCCATCTTCGTCAAGCTCTGCGCGGCGACGGTGCTCACGTTCTACTTCGTGCAGGCGCAGACGGCTGATCGGTTGTTCGAGGCGCTCACCTGCGGGCCGCCGGCCGAGGCGTACCTTGCCGCGCACTCCGACACGATGAGCACCTGCCGCGAAGCGGTGAACGCCCTGTCACGCGTCGGGCAAAGCGCGGGAGGCTTGATCGACTCCCCGATCACCTTCCTGCTCGCGCTCAACGTGTTTTTGCTCGTCGTCGGCATGCTGATGGACATCTTCTCGGCCATCGTCGTGATCGTGCCGCTGATCATGGGCATTGCGCTGCACTTCGACATCAACCCGTACCACCTCGGCGTCGTGTTCCTCTTGAACCTCGAGATTGGGTACTTGATGCCGCCGATGGGCCTCAACCTGTTCATCGCGGGTTTTCGCTTCAACCGGCCGGTCCCGGACCTTTATCGCGTGGTCCTGCCGTTCATCGGTATCTTCGTGGTGGCGCTGCTCATCACCACCTACGTGCCGAGCCTCAGCATCGGTTCGGCGGCGGCAACCACCGCGACGGCGCGGCCACCCGTTGTCGCGATGGCACCGACGCCTTCCGCCACCGCGAGCACGCCGGCCCCGGCAGCCTCCGCCGCGCCCGGCGACTGCGAAGAGCCGCGCGACGGCGAGTCGTTCGAGGACTTCGACAAGCGCTGCAACGTGACCGGTGCCGCGCCACCGGCTTCGGCCGCGCCGGCTGCCCCGCCGAGCGCCGCGGCTCCCGCCGACTGCGAAGAGCCACGCCCGGACGAGCCGTTCGAGGCGTTCGACAAGCGCTGCAACGTGACCGGCAAGCCCTAGAGCATATCTCGCAATTGGCTTCGCCAATTCCGAGGCGTGGCTTCGCCACGCGCGCTGCTTTGCAGCGCAGCTCTAGCTCTGTTTCTGGGGGCGTTCCCGCCCCCGCACCGGCAGGTATGCCGGTGCGCCCCCTCACCCGCTTCGCGGGTGGCTAGAGCTCCGCAGTGTTCGACGAACTACGAGACGCGCTCTAGCAGCACGTCTAGGTGTGGTAGCGCCGAACGCTACTTCACGTGAATGTCGGGCTTCGGCGGGGCGACCATGCCGTTGCCGATGTGAAAGCTCGGGTGCGGCGGCTGATTGTACGCCGTGTTCTGCCAGGAGACGGCCACGCGGTACATCGGGTCGTGCATCAGCGTGTAGATCCGCCGCGCGGTCAGGTCGGTCGTCGTGTAGATGCGCAGGGCCGTGTTGTCCGACGCGCGCCAGACGACCTCTTCGCGCCAGTCGCCGAGCAAATCCGCGGTGAGCGTCGGCGTCGACTTGGTGCCGTTGTTCGAGGCGCACTGACTGCACGAGAGCAAACTGCTGCCGCCGTACTTGGTGATCGAGGTTCCGTCCTCGAGCTCGCGCGTCTCGTCGGCATCCCACCAGATCAAGAAGTTCTGTGAGCTCGGTTTGCTGCCCACGTCGGCGTCGGTGGTTGCCGAGTGGAGGCCATCCACGCTCGATGCCCACATCTCGGCGCCGGGGCTGTCGGGGTCGACGTCGTCGGCCACCGCGCGCCCGGTGTCCGCACCGTTCGTCGGACTTTCCTGGATGATCTCGCAGGTGGCGGCGTCACGCACGTGATACGCGGGGTGGTCGCCGTCTTCGTTCGGCATGAAGACTTCGATACCCGGTCGCGACGGCACGAGATCGCCCGCGTGCAAGGAATCGCCGTGGTTGTAGCCGGTGGAGCAGAGGCCGGCGCCATCGTCATCGATGGCCATCGCGCCGTAGATGATCTCCTGGCCGTTGTCGGAATCCACGTTGGCGACGGAGAGACTGTGCGCGCCCTGGCCGGTGTAGGAGCGGTTCTGGTCGTCGCGCGGCGTCGTGTTGCTGTCGAACTTCCAGAGCTGAGTGAGGGCGCCGTCGCGGAAGTTCCAGGCCGTCAGCGTCGTCCGCGTGTAATAGCCGCGCGCCATGACGAAGCTCGGCATGCCCGTCGGGTCGAGATAGGCGGCGGTGCCGAGGAAACGATCGACGCGGTTGCCGTAGTCGTCGCCCCACGACGAAACCGTGCCCCGTGCTTGATCGAAGGCAACGGTCGCTAGCTCGGCCCCGGTCTGGCCGCTGTACACGGTGAGGTACTCCGGCCCGCTCAGCACGTAGCCGTCGCTGTTGCGGTAGACCATCGAGTCGTCGTCGTTCGCCGCCGGACCCATCGACAGGAACGAGCCGCTCGCGGACTTGCTGCCCGGGGCGGTCTTGACGGCAAGCTCCGAGCTGCCGTCGCCGTCGTAGTCGAAGACCAAAAACTGCGTGTAGTGAGCGCCCGCCCGGATGTTGGGCCCGAGATCGATGCGCCACATCCGCGTGCCGTCGAGCTTGATGCCGTCGAGGTAGACGTTGTCGGTGACGCCGGACTGGGAGTTGTCTTTCGAGTTGCTCGGGTCCCACTTGAGGACGATCTCGTACTTTCCGTCGCCGTCGAGGTCTCCGGCGCTGCCGTCGTTGGCGTTGTACCCGGAGCCCGGGGGTTGAATCGGAATGCTGAGGTACTGCTGCGCCCAGGGCGTGACGGGGAGGGACGCCACGCCTTCGACGCCGTCGATCACCGGACTCACGGTGTACGCCGATTGCGCGGTGCCCGAAGAATCCCGGTAGTTCGTGCTGTCGGTGACGTTGCCGACCAGCGTGCCGTCGCGATAGAGGTTGTACGAGACGCGGGTCGGCGTGGTGGCGTCGTACTCGTAGCCAAACATTCGCCAGCCGACGTACACGCCGCCCTGGCCCACCACCGCGACCACGCCGCGATCGAGATCCTCCATTTGATAGAAGCCGGTCGGACCGCCCGCGGCACCCGCGCTCCCGCCCGAGCCAGCGAGGCCCCCGGTGCCCGCATTGCCGCCGGTGCCGGACGCACCCGCGGGTCCAGTGCCCGCCGACCCGGCGCTGCCGGCGGCATCGCCACCCGCACCAGCCATCACGACGCCGCCCGAGCCGGCGTTCGCGCCGAGCCCCGCCATGCCGCCCGAGCCTGCGACGGCTCCGCCCACGCCACCGGTCGAGGCACCGGCGCTGCCACCGGCGCCCGCGCCCGCGGTGGTCATGCCGGCAACTCCCGCGGCGCTGCCTCCCATTCCACCGCTGGAGCCCGCCACGCCGCCGTTGCCCGCGTCGTCGTCATCTGAGCTTTCAGCTCCCTGGCTGCATCCGGCGGCGAGCCCGATGGCGAGCGCCAGAGTCACCGAAAGGGAGGGCAAAACGCGGAACGAAGTTTTTTCCGACATGGGGTGTGAAGACCTTCACCCCTTGGTTGTCGGCGGGGGCCCCAGTCGGTCACGCTTTGTCAGGGCTCGATGTCGTACTCGTTCACGACGCAGCTGAGAAAAAGCACGCTTTCGCTCAGACATTCGGCCGCTTCGGGTTCGCCGTCGTCCCCACAGGAAAATTCCGCTCCGCTCCCACAGTCGAGGTAGTTCGTGAGCACGTCGTTGCAGACCGGGAAGGCGCTCGCGAGCACCACGCACCCTTCGGTGCATTCGCCTTCGGTGTCGCCGTTCTCGCAGTCGGGCGCGGTGCTCGACGCGCAGAAGTCGCCGCAGCGCTCTTCGAAATCCGTGTTCAGTCCTTCGCCGAACACGCAGCCGATCGCCGCCGCGTACGGCGTGAGGCACCCGGAAAACGTGGCTTCGCCGGCGCTGTCGCACGTCACGTCCGCGCTTTCCGCGCAGGCAAAGACGGCGTCCCACTCCGCCGAGCAGTCCTCGAACAGGATCGCGATCCGGCAGTCGCCGATACATTTCTCCAAGGTCGTCTCGTTCGGGCACATCGCCTCCGCCTCGCGCTCACACATCGCGGTGCAGGCATCGACCTGCGCTTCCGGCGGGTGGTAGCCGGTCATCGCACCGGTGCCGCCGGTGCCGCCCGTGCCGCCGGTCCCGCCGGTTCCGCCGGTCCCGCCGGTGTCGCTCGTGCCGCCGGTGCCGCCCGTCGCCGGGGCTCCACCCTTGCCGCCGCTGCTCGAGGTTCCACCCACGGCGCCGCTGCCCGAGCTACCGCCCTTGCCGCCGCTGCCCGACGTACCGCCGGAACCGGGTTCACCGGCTTCGCCGGTGGTGCCACCCGAGCCACCCTTGCCGCCGCCGCCGCCGGTCCCCGACGTGAAACTCTGGGAGTCTCCGCCGCAGGCCGTTATCGATGCGATAGCGACGACGCCCCCGAGGAGAGCGCCAAGATACGTCCGTGCTGGTGTTCGTTGGAAAGCCATGCCGGCTCTCCAGCACGGGGTGTACCAGCTCCGTTACCCCAGAAAATTCCCGGGATCCTGCGACGAGCGTGAACGGCACTTCACGCCGCCGCCGCGAACGAAACGCCACGCTCCGGGAGCTAATCTAGATCTCGGGCGGCGGGTCGACGGTCGTGCACGTGTACGAGCAGTCCTGGGCGTCGGTGGTCCCGGCGTACGTGACGCCCATCGTGAAAGAGGCGGGCGAACAAGTGCCGAGAGCGACGACGGTCATCACGCGATTCTGGAGTGATGCGTCCGCGCACAGAAATCCGTCGAGCTCGGCGATGATCGAGCAAGCGACGTGTTGCCCGGACAGGTCGACGGCGATGACGGATTGTCCGACCCCCACGTTGGTGACGGTGAAGGTCTGGCCGAAGTCCGTGCAGTATTGCTCGCAAGCACCGTCGCTGCAGCGGCCCCCACAGTCGACCGGGAGCTCGAGGACGTTGCCGCTTTGGCCGATCTGGCACGGGACGCCGATGCCGCTCGAGCCGGCGGGGATCGCGTCGGCTTGCGGCGGCACGCCGCAGGGCAAGGGCTCGCAGTAGTGCTCGATGAGGTTCCCGCCGTCATCGCAGTAATCGGTGAAGGAGCCATTGACCCCGACCGTCGTCACCTGAGTGGTGACGCCGCCGTCGAGCGCCTGTCCGTCTGGATCGCTGCACCCTGTGGGCATTCCCGCGACGGCGCCTGTCCCACCCACGGCGCCGACACCACCTGCTGCCGAGGCGCCTCCCACGCCGCCGTCGCCACCCACGGCGCCCGAACCGCCGACGCTGCCCGAGCCGCCCACGGCGCCCGAGCCGCCGACGTTGCCCGAGCCGCCCGCGCTCACGGAGCCGCCGACGTTGCCGGAGCCACCCGTGCCTCCAACGTTACCCGACCCCCCCGTGTTGCCTCCGCTGCCACCGTTCGCTGACGCTCCACCCTGCGCGCCGCCGGCACCACCGAGACCACCCGTTCCACCTTGACCCTCTTCCCCGACGAAGCTCGTGCCACCGCAGGCAACGGCAACGATCACGGTCAGAACGGCTGTCAGCGAAAGGAAACGGGGGGTCATGAAGAACCTGGGCCTAGGGCAGCACCGGCGGTGGAACGGTGATCTCGCATTCGAGGTAGCAAGTCTCCGCATCGAGTCGGTCGAAGAGCGCGTCGATCACGAACGACGCCGGCGAGCATCCCCCGAGCCCGAACACCGTCATCGTGTCCCCCACGAGCGACTCACTGATGCATTCGGCGGACTCGGGCAAGAGCGCGCGGCACGAAACGTGTTGGCCGCTCTCGTGCAGAGCTATCAGCGCTTCGCCTGCAACCGCGTGGATCACGCCGAAAGAATCGTCGAGATCGGGACAGAGGAGAGGGCAAGCTCCCTGGTCGCAGCGCCCGTTGCAGTCGAACGTCGTCTGGGAAATGTTCCCCGTCGGGACGGGGGCACACATGCCGATGCCGCTCGTGCCACCGCCCGCTGGGCGCGGCATCGGACCCTCGAGCGGCCTGAAGCAGTCAGCCATCTCGCACTGATACTCGATCAGGTTTCCTTCCGCGTCGCAGTGGTCTGTGAACGTGCCGTTGATGCCGCTCAGCGACGTTGTGACGGTGACGCCGAAGTTTGGCTCCTCGTTGTCCGGATCCGTGCACCTCGGGAAGCTGATGTCTCCACCCGTCGCGCCCGAGCCACCGACGGCACCGGATCCGCCGATCGCACCGGTTCCACCGATGGCGCCGGATCCGCCGACCGCGCCGGACCCGCCGATTGCGCCGGACCCGCCGATTGCGCCGGACCCGCCGATTGCTCCGGTCCCACCGATCGCGCCGGACCCGCCGACTGAACCCGTGCCGCCGACGCCCCCGCTCCCGCCCGCGGCGCTCCCGCCCGTTCCGCCCCCGCCCTGACCACCCGTGCCGCCGGACTCGGACGGTTCGTCCTCGATGACCATGCTCTGCCCTCCGCATCCCCAGGCCCAGAGGAGCGCGGTGACGGCGACGAGGCGGGATACGGACATTCTGTAAGTCTTGCTTGCAAGACTCTTGCCCGCATCCAGCACTCGCGATTTGCGCTGATTTATCGCAATCCGCCAAGGCCGCGACGCCTGCGCCCTGGCACGAAGTGACGCAACTCCTGACGGCGGCGCCAGGGCCACCATGTAGGTCGACTCGGGCGCCCCAAAGCCGAGACGAGGCGCTCTAGCCGAGCTTCAGACGCTTGTACTTGATGCGGCGCGGCTGGTCGGCGTCCTCGCCGAAGCGGCGGCGGCGATCCTCTTCGTACATGCGGTAGTTACCCTCGAACCATTCGACGTGACTGTCGCCCTCGAACGCCAGGATGTGCGTCGCGATGCGATCCAAGAACCAGCGATCGTGGGTGATGATCACCGCGCAACCCGGAAAGTCGAGCAGCGCCTGCTCGAGCGCGCGGAGCGTGTCGACGTCGAGATCGTTCGTCGGCTCGTCGAGCAAGAGCAGGTTGCCGCCCTCCTTCAAGAGCTTCGCCAGCTGCACCCGGTTCCGCTCGCCGCCCGAAAGGGTACCGACTTTCTTTTGCTGGTCGCTGCCGCGAAACCCGAACCACGAACAGTACGCGCGGGACGCAACCTCTCGCTTGCCGAGCAAGAGCTTCTCCTCGCCGCCCGAGATCTCTTGCCACACGTTGTGATCGCCCGCGAGGGAGGCGCGCGATTGGTCGACGTAGGCGACTTTCACCGTCTCGCCGATGCGGAGCGTGCCGCCGTCCGGCTCTTGCTCGCCGACCAGCATGCGAAAGAGCGTCGTCTTGCCGGCGCCGTTCGGCCCGATCACGCCGACGATGCCGCTCCGCGGCAGGTTGAACGTGAGGTCGTCGATCAGCAGGCGATCGGCGAAGCCCTTCTTCAGCGCGCTGGCTTCGATCACCACGTCGCCGAGCCGCGGACCCGGCGGAATGCCGATCTCGGTCGGATCGCTCGGCCCCTTGTTCGCGCTCTTCAAAAGTTCTTCGTAGGCACCGAGCCGCGCCTTGCTCTTCGCCTGGCGGGCACGCGGTGACGCCTGGACCCACTCGAGCTCTTGCTTCAGCTTGCGCTGCCGCGCGCTCTCCTGCTTTTCCTCGTCCGCCAGACGCTTCTGCTTCTGCTCCAGCCACGACGAGTAGTTGCCCTTGAACGGGTAGCCGCGCCCGCGATCGAGCTCCAGGATCCACTCGGCGACGTTGTCGAGGAAGTAGCGATCATGGGTCACGGCAACGACGGTTCCCGTGTACTCGTGGAGGAAGCGCTCGAGCCAGGCCACGGACTCGGCGTCCAGGTGGTTCGTCGGTTCGTCGAGAAGCAGCATGTCGGGGCGGCTCAGCAGGATCCGGCACAGCGCCACGCGGCGGCGCTCCCCGCCGGAAAGGTCCGCGATGTTGGCGTCGCCGGGCGGGCAGCGGAGCGCTTCCATGTTGATGTCGACCCGCGAGTCGAGGCTCCACGCGTCGACGGCGTCGATGCGGTCCTGGAGTTTGCCCTGGCGCTCGAGGAGCTTCGTCATCGCGTCGTCGGACATCGGTTCGCCGAGCTTGGCGCTGAGCTCCTCGAACTCCGTCACCAGGCTGCGGATGTCGGCAACCGACTCGTCCACCGCCTCGCGCACCGTCTTGGCGGAACCGAGATCGGGCTCCTGCGCGAAGTAACCGATACGGACGCCGTCGGCGGCTCGCGCCTCACCGAGGAAGTCCTTGTCGACTCCGGCCATGATGCGGAGCAGCGAGCTCTTGCCCGAGCCGTTCGTTCCGATGACCCCGATCTTCGCGCCGAAGAAGAAGGCGAGCGTGATGTTCTCGAGGACGCGTTTGTCCGGCGGATGGACCCGCGAGACGTCCTGCATCGTGAAGATGAACTCGGCCATGACGGGGCTTTCTATCATCGCCCGACCGGCGCGCTCGGCCGTTTATGACGATTCCGTGACGTCCATTTTGCAGCCTGCAGCCGGGACCGGTGCCGCCCCAGATGCGGCCGCGCGAGAAAGGCAGTAAAGGGGCAAGCTCGCAAGGAGGAGCTCCCCCCGCATGGCCAAGAAGAAGAAAGTCCGTCCTATCCCCAAGGGCTACCGTTCCGTCACGGCGGCTTTGAATTTGAAGGACTCGCGGGCGTTCGTCGCCTTTGCCAAGAAGGCGTTCGGCGCCTCGCTCCGCGGCGATCTCGTCCCCGGCCCCGACGGCAAGATCGTCCACGGCGAGGTGATGATCGGCGATACGGTGCTGATGGTGTCGGACGAGTCGCGCGAGCCCGCGCGCCCGTCGAACTTCTTCCTCTACGTCGAGAAGGTCGACAAGGTGTGCGCCAAGGCCGTCAAGGCCGGCGCCAAGGTGCTCGTGCCGGTCGAGGACCAGTTCTGGGGCGATCGCTGGGGGCGCATCGAGGATCCTTTCGGCAATTACTGGTCGCTCGCGACCCACGTCGAAGACGTGTCGCCGAAGGAGCTCAAGAAGCGTCAGGCGGCGATGAAGCCGCCCGGTGAGTAGCGACCGCAGCCTGGTGCCGCTCGGCTAGAGCGCATCTACCGCGCGAAGTTCTGGACAGCCCAGACGTCGCCGTTGCTGGGCACCGTGTAGAAGCCGCAGGCGACGCGGCTGTAGTCCGGGTTCGTCATGTTGATGAAGTGGCCGTGGTCCTGGAAACACTGGCCGTTGCAAGGGTCGGTGGGCGGAGGGCCTTCGTCCCACATCGCCTGCAGGCATCCTTCGACGACCTGCGTTTCGCTGTTCCAGCCCGGGCATTCGTTCTGCCCGAACCCGCCGTTGCAGATGTCGTCGCTGAAACCGGCGTGCGCCACGTCCTGAACGCTGTCGTATTCGGCCATCTGATCGGCGCAGGCCTCGCCCTCCGTCCAGCGTTCGAGTGGCGGCAAGCAGGCGCAGACCGTGCGGAACTGATTGATGCGGTCGACGCAGTCCTGGTGAAAATCTCCCGTGCTCGGCGGGGCTTCGAGCTCGCAACCAAGGTTTTCCACGCAGCCGCCGGTGCCGCCGCTGCCCGCCGCGGGCACGCCGCCGCTCGACATGCCCGCCTGCGAGCCACCACTTCCGGAGACGCCACCCGTTGCCGGTTCGCCGCCTTCGCCGGCGCTGCCGCCCTTACCCGCGGTGCCGCTGCCGCCCTTGCCCCCGTTCATGGCGCCCGCGCCTCCGGTCGTTCCGCTCGCGCCTCCGGCCGTTCCCCCGCTGCCACCGCTCACGCCGCCAGCGCCTCCGGTTTGACCTGAGCTGCCGCCCTGCGTTCCTCCGATACCAGCCTGTGGGCCCGCGCCGTTGCCGGCGGTCGCGCCGGCCGTTCCCCCCGTTTCGGGCGGAGGCTCCTCGCCGGTGTCGAGTTGGCAGGCGGCGACGAGAAGGGCGACGGCGGTGAGGGCAAAGGCGCTGCGCATATCGAACAGTCTCCTCCCGCACGGGGAGTGACTCAACAACGAGCCTGGCCGAGCGGTACGGCTATGGTGCCCGCCCGGCGCGCGGAGAAGGCGCGGGCCTCCAGAGCACGTCCTGACGCGCGCTAGCCAGCCGCCGGGAGAGCCAGTTCGTGCGCTTCGTGGGCGCGGCGCAGATCGCGATACTCCCGCAGGATCACGCCTTCACGGAGCCCACCGGGCGAGATCCGCATTCTCGGAGCATCGAACAAATCCACCACGGACGCGAAAATCGTCAATCCGAGTCCGAACGTCTGCGCGCGCTGGGGGTCGACCCCGAGCGCTTGGAGAAACGCCGGCTCGAGGGGACCGACCTGCTTGGCGAGCCGCATCAACTTGCCGCCGCCGAGGAACCCGTCGTCGTTGGTCATTGCGGTCATGCCGCGCGCGGTGCCGCCGCTCAGCACCCAGCCTTCGGGCGCGAAGGTGCGCAGCCGCTCGGCGGCTTCCTTGGCGACCCCGCGCACGTGCGCGTGCACGCGTTCAGAGCGAGCGCTGTCGATGCCGCCGGCTGCGTCGAGTTTGCGCGCGAGTCGCAGAAAGCCGAGCGGAAGACTTTCGACCCAGAAGCACGCTTGGCCGTCGCCGACCGCGATCTCGAGCGAGCTCCCACCGAGGTCGAGCACCGCGACGCGCCGCGGAAGCTGCTCCGCCTGGATGCGTGCGCCTTGATAGGCGAGGCGTCCTTCGTCTTCGCCCGACAGCAGATCGACCGAGACTCCGTGGCGCGCCTTCACCTCGCGCATGAACTCCTGACCGTTCTCGGCGTCGCGGAGCGCGCTCGTCCCGACGGCGGCGAATCGATCGACGCGATAGTGCGCGACCGCGCTCGCCATTTCGCCCACCACTTCGAGCGCTCGTTCGAACGGCTCCGGCGCGATGAAGCCGCGCTCGGCGACCGAGTCGCCGAGCCTCAAGGTTGCCTTCCGCGAGCCGAGCTTTTCGATCCGCCCCTCGCCCGTGACCCTTCCCACGAGCAGATGAAACGAGTTCGACCCGAGATCGAGGGCCGCGATGTTCATTCCCCAAGGTTCCGCGTCGCGGAGGGCACGAAAGCGGCTGCGGCGTGACGACTGCGAAAACTTATCCACAAGATATCCAGAGTGGTTGAACCACTTGGCTGTGACTCAGATTTCACGGTGGGTTGGCACAGCGTGCCAACCCAGGGCTCGACTTGCCCGCGGTTTCGCGGATTTTGCGTTCCTCCCCGGATGGCATGCGGGTTGCTCCAGGAGGCGCCGTGGTCACCTCCAAACAACTCATTCGAGACGCCCTGGTCGGCTTTGCACTCGGCGTGCTCGTGGTCTCGACCGTCGCGCTCGTCACCTGGCAATCGCGCGCGCAGGCGTCCGAGACTCGCTAGGCGCGGGGAGCGCCAGCTTGACGGGGCGGCTCACTCCGCCGCGGCGGCGCCGGTCGACCGTAGCTCGGTGAGGATCGCGTCGACGTTCTTCTTGGCGTCGCCGAACAGCATGCGCGTGTTCTCGCGAAAGAAGAGTGGGTTTTCGACGCCGGCGTAGCCGCTCGCCATGCTGCGCTTCATCACCACGACCGCCTTCGACTTCCACACCTCGAGCACCGGCATTCCGTAGATGGGGCTCGTCGTGTCGTCGAGGGCACCGGGGTTCACGATGTCGTTGGCGCCGATCACGAGCACGACGTCCGTGCTCTGAAAATCGTCGTTGATGGCTTCCATCTCGAGCACGATGTCGTACGGCACCTTGGCTTCGGCGAGCAGCACGTTCATGTGGCCCGGCAGGCGGCCCGCCACCGGGTGGATGGCGAAGCGCACCGGCGTTCCGCGGCCCCGGAGCAGCGTCGCGATCTCGTAGATCGGGTACTGCGCGTGCGCGACGGCCATGCCGTAGCCGGGGACGACGATGACGCCCTTGGCCTCGCGCAGCAGGGCGGCGGTTTCGGCGGCGGTGACGGACACCACTTCGCCCGCCGGCTGCTCGCCCTTCTTGGCCGGCGCCTTGCCTTCGTCGGCGCCGAAGCCGCCCAGGATGACGCTCAGGAACGAGCGGTTCATTGCACGGCACATGATCGTGCTCAGGATCGCGCCGCTCGAGCCGACCAGTGCGCCGGTGATGATCAACAGATCGTTTCCGAGCATGAAGCCGGCGGCAGAAGCCGCCCACCCGGAGTAGCTGTTCAACATCGAGACGACGACGGGCATGTCCGCGCCGCCGATCGCCATCACCAGATGAATGCCGAGCACGCCGGCGATCCCGGCCTGGATCAGCAGCGAATTCAAACCGACGGACGGCAACGCCTGGACGAAGGGCACGGCGAGGCCGACGCAGACCAAGAACAGCGTCGCGTTCAACAGGTGGCGGCCCGGAATGAGCAAGGGTTTGCTGCCGATGATGCCGCGGAGCTTGCCGAAGGCGATGATCGAACCGGTGAAGGTGATCGAACCGACGAACACGCCGACGTAGACCTCCACGGCGTGGATCAGGCCTTCGGTCGAGCCCGCGTGCGTCGGCGTGCCGAGGTAGCTCGCGACGCCGACGAGCACGGCGGCGAGGCCGACGAAGCTGTGCAGGATCGCGACCAGTTCGGGCATCGACGTCATGCCGACGCGTGCCGCGAGCAGGGCGCCGATCACCGAACCGACGGCGACGGCGCCGGTGAGAACGCCGAACCCGGCGAGGTGGCTCGATGCCGTGACCGCGAGGGCGATCAACATGCCCGCGATGCCGTAGGCGTTGCCGCGGCGCGCCGTCTCCTGCGTGCTCAGCCCGCCGAGGCTCAGGATGAAAAGGACGGCGGCGACTAGGTACGCGACGGTGACGAAGCTCTCGGACATCGGGCGCTCGCTATCTCCGGAACATGCGCAACATGCGCTGGGTGACGAGGAAGCCGCCGGCCACGTTGATGGTCGCGACCAACACCGCCACCGCGCCGAGGATGGTGACCGGCGAGTTCAGCTGATCGGAGAGCTGGAGCATGCCGCCGACGACGATGATGCCGCTGATCGCGTTGGTCACGCTCATCAGCGGCGTGTGCAGGGCCGGCGTCACGTTCCAGATCACCTGCCAGCCGATGATGCAGGCGAGCACGAAGACCGTGAGGTGCGCGACGAACTCCCTGGGCGCAAACGAGCCGGCGAGGACGAGCGCGGTCATCGCCGCGAGCAAGAGGCCGATCGACCCCGAGCCCTGAGCGGCACCGTGGCCACCGCTTTTTGCCGCCGGCACCGGCGGCGGCACCGAGGGCCGTCGCTGCTCGACCACCGGGCTCGGCGGCGGAGCAGGGGGCTTCGGCGGCGGCCACATCAGCTCGCCGTCGCGGAGCACGAGCGCGCCGCGGACGACCTGATCGTCGGGGTCGATGTGGAAGCTCTTCGCTCCACCCATGTCGGCCAGCAGATGGGTGAGGTTCGAGCTGTAGAGCTGGCTCGCCGTGGGGGCGAGGCGACTCGGCAGGTCGACGTAGCCGACGATGGTGACGCCGTACTTCACCACCACCTCGCCGGGCTGGGTGAGCGCGCAGTTGCCGCCTTGCTCCGCCCCGAGATCGATGATGACCGACCCGTGGCGCATGGCGCGGACCATGTCCTCGGTGATCAGGATCGGCGCCGGCTTGCCAGGGACGAGCGCCGTCGTGATGATGATGTCGACGTCCTTCGCCTGCTGGAGGAAGAGCGCCATCTCGGCGGCGATGAACGCGGGGCTCATCTCCTTCGCGTAGCCGCCGACACCGGAGCCGTCCTCCGTCACCGAGACCTCGAGGAACTCGGCACCCATGCTCTGAACCTGCTCGCGCACCTCGGCGCGGGTGTCGAACGCGCGCACGATCGCGCCGAGCCCCCGCGCCGCTCCGATCGCCGAAAGCCCCGCGACGCCGGCGCCGATGACGAGCACCTTCGCCGGCGGGACCTTGCCGGCGGCGGTCATCTGGCCGGTGAAAAACCGGCCGTAGAAGCTGGCCGCCTCGATCACCGCGCGGTAGCCCGCGATGTTCGCCATCGAGCTCAGCGCATCCATTTTCTGTGCTCGCGTGACGCGCGGGACCTGGTCCATCGCGAGGACGGTGGCCTTGCGCTTCGCGAGCCGCTCGATGAGCTCCGTGTTCTTCGCGGGCCAGATGAAGCTCACGAGCACGGCGCCTTCGCGGAGCATCTCGGCCTCGTGCCCGCGCGCGGGATGTTGCTCCGGTGGCTGCACCTTGAGCACGATGTCCGCTCCACCCCACAGGGCGGCGGCGCCCTCGACCACCGTGGCGCCGACCTTCTCGTAGTCGGCGTCCGGGAAGGCCGCACCGCCGCCGGCACCGGATTCGAGTGTGACGTCGAAGCCGAGCTTGATGAGGCGGCTCACCGATTCGGGAGTGGCCGCCACCCGGCGTTCGCCGGGTCTGATTTCCTTGGGGACGCCGATCTTCATCGCGCGCTCGCGAGGCCGGGCACGTTAGCAGTTTTCTCGCGTCTCGGGACCCCGGACTACGGCGAGCGGCGACTTCCCTTAGCTACGCGCTCCGCGAGCTTTCGCAGATGGGGCCGAAGCCGCGCCGCCTCGCGCTCCAGCCGTTCGATCACGTGCTCCACGGCCTTCGCGGGTCGTCGCCGGGCGCGCAACGCCAGCCGAACCGGGAGCGCGGCCGCGCCGGCGCGCGCCACCGCGATACCGCCGAGCGGTTGATCGGCGAGCGCGAGCGCCGGCACCAGGCCGATGCCAACGCCGCCCGTCGCGTACGCGAGCAGAAGTGACACGCTCGGCACGTCGATGGTCGAGCTCGGCCGGACGCCGTGCTCTTCGAGCAGGCGATCGAACAATTTTCGTCCGCCGCTCCCCGGCGCGAGCCTGAGCGCGGGCTCTCCGGCCGAGAGTCGCTCCACCAGCCCGCGCTTCGCTCCCTTGGTCTGCCTCTCGAGTGGACCCACCCAGTAGAACGGCTGCTCGAACAGAACACGCGCCTCGAGCCCGGAGCGTTCCCCGGAAAACGACACGATCGCCATCTCGACGTCGCCGTGCTCGAGCCGGGAGAGTGCCTCCTCGGAGTGCGACGTCGAGATCTCGAAGTGGAGCGGCACGCCCTCCCGAGCAAGACCGCGGAGTACGGGCACGAGCAGCGATTTTCCGAGGTAGTCGCTGGCGGCGACGCGAAGGGTGGCGGTGGCGCTGCCCTCGAGCGCGCCGAATAGCCGGAACAGCGCTTCCGTCTCGTCGAACAACCGGGTGGCGAGCGGGAGGACCTGTTCGGCTGCCGGTGTGAGCACGAGGCCGCGCCCCCGGCGTTCGAACAGCGCGACACCGAGCGCTTCGGTCAGGCGCCGGATCTGCTGGCTCACGGCCGACGGCGTCTTCTTGAGTTTCTTTGCCGCGGCGCCGACCGAGCCGAGCCGAGCGACGGTCAGCGCGTCGTACAGGGCGGGAACGAGCGCTGGGTCCATCCGGGGTCCAGGCTCACGCCGCGCTCATGCCGCGCGGCGTCGCGCGCGCACCGCGCGCAGGGCCAGCGCGAGGATCACGAGTGCGCCGTCGCTCCCGCGCCGCGCCGGCATGCTGCAAGAACATCCGGTCTCGTCCGAAACCACGGGCCGGCGCATTGGAACGGGCTCGGGCTCCGGCTCGTCGACGTTCCCGATGTCGACGACGAAGGTGGTGACGCTCCGCGCGGGGAGCGTGAAAACCAGCATTTGATCGACGATCGGCACCGGAGGCTGCTCCTCGAGCGCCAGATAGTCCGACGTGATCCAGGGGATTGCATCGTGGGCTTCGGCGCCTTCGATCGCGAAGGGTTGCTCGACGTCCGTCGTGCCGAGGTTGCTCGCGACGATCACCAAACGCTCTCCCGCCTCGTCGCGAAACGCGGTGACGAGCAGATCTCTTTGCGGCGCCCCGGTTGCCTGCACGCGCGAGAAGCCGGGTCGTACGAATTTGCTGTAGTTCCCCATCACGTACGCGCGCCGCGTGAGCGCCTGACCGTCCGTCAGCGCTCCGTTGTTGGTGAGCGGCAGATCGGTGCGGGGCATGATCCACCAATAGTGCCAGGCGTTCACCGACGCGATGGTGAGATCGGCGTGCAACTTTCGCGCGACCTTGAGACCGGAGGTCATCGTCGGATCGAAGTCGCCGTCGGACTCGCCCGGCAGCCGGTCGTCGAGCTCGGTGACCCAGAGGTCTTTGCCCGCGGCCGCCGGCGCTGCGTAGTTGAAGGCTTCACCGCCGTAGCCGTGCACGGCGATGGCGCCGACATGGGCACTTGCCGCGTCATCGGCGAGGATGGCGTTTCCGAAGCTTTGGAGCGTGAACCAGTCCTGTGTTTCCGGAGCGAGCAGCTGGGTGTCGAGGCCCAGCGCTCCGATGGCGGGGCCCAGGTGATCGCGGATGAAGCGTGTCAGATCGGTTTCGCTCCAGCGGCAGGTCTCCCAGTTCGCGACGTAGTTCGGCTCGTTTTGTGCAGACAGGTAGAGAAGCGGCACGTCGGCAGCGCTGGCAGCGGCGACGAACGAGGCGAGTTGTTCGGCGTAGTCGCCGTAGCGTTCAGGCAATAGGGAACCGCCGTTTTCCGCTGTGCCGCTATCCTTCCACTCGCCGGGCGGGGACCAGGGGGCGGCCCACACGCGGGCGCCGCGAATGATCGCTTTTCGTGCTGTCGGGAATTCACCACTTGTGCCGTCTGGAGCAATGCGCAGCCGCAAGAGCGACAGCCCGATGCCGACCTCCGCGGAGAACAATTGGTCGCTGAGCTGGTCCGACAGGTTGGGCGCGGTCCAGGCGCTCGACGCGCCAAATCCAGCGATTGTTTGTCGCTTGTTGGCTACGGAAATGGTGGCGACGGCGCTCGACGTCGGTTCGAGAGTGCCCCCCAGCTCGTTCTCGACGCCGAGGTTCCCCGGGTCCCCGCAGGCAGAAACGACCACCAATACGGCGGCGAGGGACCGGGCATGAATAACCCTGAAAGTGAAACGTTTAGAGGTCACGAGAAATTGGCTTTCCCGAGGTGCCCTTTAGCGGTCCGCGGGCAGATCTGCAAAATGCTTCAGCCCGCGGCCGCACTGTAGGGTAAGAAGTGGAAGGAAATACCATGTCCCTTGAGCTCCGCCCTAGTCGTCTTCTCAGTCGATCCTTGGCGCTCGGTGGCGAGCCCGCAGAGCCCCGCACCCCCTCGAACACCGAGTGGCAGGAAGTGATGGCCCTGCTCACCGCCGTGGATGAGCTCGTCCAATTCAAGGAGCCGGACGAGGTGCTCCGGCGCGCGGTGGAGCTTGCCCGCGAGCGCCTGGGTCTCGAGCGAGCCGGTCTCTACCTTCGTGACCCGAGCGTCCCTGGCGTCATCTTGCGGGGCACATGGGGAACCGGTGCCACAGGCGAAACCACCGACGAACGTGGCCTCCACCACGAGTGCAGCGAGGAAGACCACCAGGCCCTGCTCGGCACGCAACACAACGGCGCGCTCTGGCTCTACTTCGAGGACGTGCGGCACTTCGCCGAGGAAGAGGATCGCAGCGTCGTCATTGGTCATGGTTGGCTCGCGGTGACACCGCTCGTCTCCGGGGGCGAGCTGGTCGGCGTGATGTACAATGACACCGCGGTTTCGCACGCGCCGGTCGACAACGCGAAGCAGGCGCGCGCCGCGGTGTTCTGCGGGCTGCTCGCGAACCTGCTCGTGCATCGGCGCGACGGCATCGGTTGGCGGCCGCTCCCCGAATCGGGAGAAGGCACGACCCTCGCGCAACGCGCCCTCCGCGCGCTCGAGAAGGACCCGGTCGTCACCGGCGAGCGCATCGCCCACGAGATGGGCATCAGCCCTGGCCACCTCGCACGCTCGTTCAAGCACGAGATGGGGCTGTCGCTCGTCGAATACCGCAATCGCCTGCGCATCGAGCGTTTTTTGCGTTCGGTTCAGCGCGGCAACGACAGCCTGCTCCGCGCGGCGCTCGAGGCCGGTTTCGGCAGTTACGCGCAGTTCTTCCGCGTCTACAGGAAGCTCCTCGGCACCACGCCGCGCGAGCACCTCGGTGCGCGCAAAGCCCGCGCTGCCCGCGCGCGCCGCATCTGGCAGGACGAAGGTCACGTCGTCGAGCTCGACGACGCCCGCCGCCGTCGCTGAGCGCGCTTCGCATAACCAGCTCCCGCTCGCCGCCCGGGGCGTGTACGCTCCCGGGCCGGCATGATCGAACGCTTCCCGTTCGGCAAGGCGCCGTTCTGGCTCCTCGTGATGGCGCTCCTGTCGACGGTGGCGGTGTTCGTCACCCAAGGCCTCGTCGCGCCTCGGAAGGCGGACCTGGTGCTCGCCGTGTCCGCCCCCAACCACATGGAGGCGTACCGGGACATGGTTCCGGCGTTCGAGCGCAAACACGGGGTGAGCGTTTCGATCCAGCTCGTCCATTCCCGTGCGCTTCAGACGCGACTCCAAAATGCGATCCTCGCCGGAACACCGGTGCCGGACCTGGTCGAGATCGGGGCCGGGGACATCGCGTTCTTCACCCGTGGCCCGCTGTCGGACGTGGGCTTCGTCGACCTCACCGAACGGCTCGAGCGCGAAGGGCTCCGGAAGCGCCTGGTCGAGCCACGCCTGAGCCTGTGGTCGTCGCGGGGGCACGTCTTCGCGCTGCCGCACGACGTTCATCCCGTGCAGCTGCTCTACCGGGCGGATCTGCTCCAGCAGGCGGGCGTCGATCCGGACTCGATCAAGACCTGGGACGACTTCATCGCGCTCAGACCGCGCTTCATGAAGGACGAGAACGGCGACGGGGTCCTCGATCGCTACCTGATCGATCTGCCGATCGGTGAGGCCTGGGGGCTCGAAATCCTCTTGCTCCAGCAAGGCGTGAGCCTGTTCGACGAGCACGGGAACCTGACGATGAACCAGCCGAAGACGGTGGAGACCATCGCCTGGTACGTGCGAGCGGTGGAAGGGAAGGATCGCATCGCCACCCAGTGCGGCTGGGGGCAGAGCCTGTACAAGGCGATGCGCGACGGCCTTGCTCTTTTCTACATCGCTCCCGACTGGCGAACCTACGCGATCCAGATGGATGCGCCGAACATCGCCAACCTGTTCAAGGTGATGCCGCTGCCGGCCTGGAAGGAGGGCGGGCGGCGAACGAGCGTGTGGGGTGGCTCGGGACTCGCGATCACGAAGTCCACCGAGCGTCCGGAGGTCGCCTGGGAGCTCGCCAAATCGCTCTATTTCGATCCGGCCAAGCTCGGTCGGCGCTTTCAGTTCACGAACATCATCCCGCCGCTCAAGGACTCCTGGAGCCTGCCCGAGCTTCAGACCCCGAGCAGCTTCTACATGGGCCAGAAGCTCGGGCTGCTCTACGCCGCCCTGGCGCCGGACACGCCGGCCGACTGGTCCACACCGTACAAGACGCGCAGCCAGGACAAGCTCGCCGACGTTTTCCTGCGCGCGCTCGAGCACTACCGCGCGCACGGCAACGACGGGCTCGACGCCCTGATCCAGCGGGAGCTCGTGCGGGTGTCGGCCGAACTCGAGCGCTACATGGGGCGCTTCGTGCTCTCGAGGCAATGACGTGAAGCAGAAGCCTCCGCTCTTGTTCCTCTTGCCGTACCTCTTGGTGACGGCGGTGTTCATGGTCTACCCGCTGATCAACGCGGCGATCCTCGCGTTCCACCAGACCAACGGTCCTGCGGCGCGCGCCTTCGTCGGCCTGGCGAACTTTCGTTACCTGCTGAGCGATCCGACGTTCGGCCAGGCGCTGCTCAATACCTCGATTTTCGCCCTCTGCTCCGTTCTGGTTCAGCTCCCGCTGTCGATGGGGCTCGCGCTGTTGCTCAATTCCGGCAAGGGCTGGGCGCGGGGGCTCCTTCGCTTGGTGCTGTTCTCGCCGAATCTCGTCGGACAGATTTTCGTCGGCGTGCTGTTCAGCGTCCTCTTCACGCCGCGCTACGGCCTCGTGAATCAGTTTCTGCAGGCGCTGCTCGGTTGGGGGCTCGAAAAGCAGTGGCTCAACGACCCAGCGCTCGTGATGCCGGCGATCGTGATCGCCGCGCTGTGGCTCTACGTCGGCTTCAACATGATCTACTTCCTGGCGGCGCTCCAGGGCGTCGACAAGTCGCTCGAGGAGGCGGCGCGGGTGGACGGTGCCAACCGCTTTCAGGTCTTTCTCCACGTCACGCTGCCGGCGATGCGCCACGTGGTGGTGTTCGTGGTCGTGACGAGCCTGATCGGGTCCTATCAGCTTTTCGAGCTCCCGCTGGCGCTCTTGTCGCAGAGCAACGGGCGCGGCCCCGACAACGCCGGGCTCACCGTCGTCACCTACCTCTACGACGCCGGGTTCGTCACCGGGGACCTCGGCCTCGGTTCCGCGGTCGGCTGGATGGTGGCGTTGATCATCTTCAGCTTGAGCCTCGCGCAAATCAAACTCGCGCGCGTGGCGGAGGACTAACCGTGAACTCGCTTCGCCTCGCCGTCCTGTTGCTGCTGCTCGGCTTCGTCGTCTTGTGGCTGAAGTCGCCGAAGAACCCGCGCGCGGCGTTTGCGTACCTGCGTTGGGTGCTGCTCGGCTTCGCCGCCAGTCTGATCCTCGCGCCGTTCTTGTGGCTCATCGCCTCGGCGTTCAAGGACAAGTTGGTCCAGAACGAATACATCTTCTTCCCGCCGCTTGCCGAGTGGTCGGGTAAGACGATGAACCTCGACAACTTCCGGCGCCTGTTCGCCGGTGACGCGAGCATCCAGGGGAAAGTCTACTTCTGGCAGTACGTCCTGAACTCGCTGTTCTTGACCACGACCATCACCGTGCTGCAGACGCTGTTTTGCTCGGCCGCCGGCTACGCGCTCGCCAAGTTCGAGTTCCGCGGCAAACGCTCGCTGATGATCTTCATGCTCGGCTCGATGATGATCCCTTCGGTGCTGCTTTTGGCGCCGCTCTACGAGATGATCGTGAAGCTCGGGCTGGTCGACAGCTACGCCGCGTTGATCTTGCCGATCCTGACGATTCCGTACGGCATCTTCCTGTTTCGCCAGAGCATGATCAGCGTGCCGAACGAGATGCTCGACGCCGGCCGCATCGACGGCGCCAGCGAGCTCGGCATCTACGTGCGGCTCGTGATGCCGCTCGTCCGGCCGATGTGCGCTGCGTTCTGCCTGGTCACCTTTCTCGGTAACTGGAACGCCTTCTTCGCGCCGAGCGTGTTCTTGCACACGCAAGACAAGCTGACGCTTCCCGTGATCCTGAATCTCTACCTCGGCCTCTACCGCGCCGACTACGGCGTCTTCCTTGCCGGAACGCTGATCGCCATCATCCCGCCGGCAGTGCTCTTCTTCGCGCTCGAGCGCGAGTTCATCAGCGGCCTGACGAGCGGCGCCGTGAAGGGGTAGTCCCGAGCCTTCGCTCAGAATGTCATCACCGACGTGAACGCCGGCTTGGGGTTGTGACTGGTGTCGAAAAGGAGCGGGAAGTCCTGCCTCATGGAGCTGAATTCGGAGAGCCACGTGTTGTCGTCGGCGATGCCCCAGAACGTCACGCCCGTGAGCACGTTCCGGTGCTTGCGGAAGAGCTCGAAGAACTCGGCGTAGCGCGCGGCCTGCTGTGCCTTGAGCTCGTTCGTGAACGTGGCAGGCGTGTAGTAGGTCGCCTCGGTGTACATGATGCCGGGGATGTAGAGCGACAGATCGAGCTCGGTGACCTGGACCTCGAGGCCGAGCGACGAATAGAGCTCGATGGCGTCCTCCAGGTGTGAAACGTCCTGGTAGTACGCCTGGTTCGCGGGATCGGTCGACGGCTCGATGTTGAGGTGACACTGCATCCCCACGCCGTGCACGGGGACACCCTGCTCGAGCAGCCTCTGCAGCATCTGGTAGATGCCCTGCTGCTTCGCAGGGATGTAGTCGTAGTAGTCGTTGTAGAAGAGCTTGGCGTCCGGATCGGCGGCGTGCGCGGCCTTGAATGCCTCGGCGATGTATTCCTCGCCGATGATCTCGTACCAGCGGCTCTTTTTGGTGTCGTCGGCTTCGTTGCCGTCGCGGTACGAGCCGTCTTCCATGATCGCCTCGTTGACGACGTCCCAGGCGTAGACCTTGCCCTTGAAATGGTTCATCACGGCGGTGATGTGGGCCCGCATGCGGTCGAGCAGCACGGCCTTCGAGGCGTTGGTGAAAACCCACGAGGGGTTCTGGCTGTGCCACACGAGCGTGTGACCGCGGACCCTCATCCCGTTACTGATCGCGAAGTTGACGATCGAGTCTGCGGACGAATAGGTGAACGAGCCTTCGTTCGGCTGGAGCGAGGTGAACTTCATCTCGTTCTCCGCCGTGACGCTGTTGAAGTGCGGCCGGAGCAGCGCCGCGTGCGACGTGATGCCCCCGGCATCGACCGCCGCGCCGATCGGGAAGCAGCCGGCGTACCTCTCTGCGAGTCCCGTGGCGCCCATCCCGATGCCACCGCAGTTCGTGTCCGGCTGTCCCGCCGCTCCGGCAGCGGCTCCGGCGGCTCCCGCCCCACCGCCGTCGCTACCGGCTCCCCCGATCGACGCTCCCGCGCTACCGCCGTCGCCACCGCTCGTGCCGCCTGCCCCCGCGGCGGCCGTGCCCGCCGCACCTGCGACGCCGCTCGCGCCGGCTACGCCGGCCGTGGCCAAACCTGCCGTGCCTGCCGCGCCGGCGGACGTCGCCCCGCCGGCTCCTGAGCTCGAGCCACCCGTCGAAGGTGCCGCACCTGCGGCACCAGAGCTCCCCGCGCCAGCAGCGCCCGCTGCTGCTCCCGAGCTCGCGCCGCTCGCTGGCGCCCCGGCGGTGCCACCGAACCCAGCGCCGCTCGATCCCCCCACGGGCGCGTCGGACTCCGGGCCCGGCGAGCCCGTGCACGCACCCGCGAAGAGTACGGCGAGCGGAAGGGCCCACCGGTGAGCAGCGAGCGCAAGCGAGAGGCGTGAGCGACGGGTCGTCACGAGTTCAGCGTGCCAATGTAGCACCGAGCGCGCTCGAGAACCTTGCAAAGGTGCTGCCGAGTTGATCTCGGTGCTGAGGTCGACTCAGGGGTTACCAGTGGAACATCGTTCCGTCGCTCTTCCGTGCGATCGGGAGCGAGGCCAACTGGTACGGGTACTTCTTGGCGCGCTCCTCGTCGATGTCGACACCGATGCCGGGCGTGTCGTCGATCGTCAGGTACCCGCCGTCGAAGCGATAGTTGGTGGAGAAGACCTCGTTCACGATCGCCTCGTGCGGCATGTATTCCTGAATGCCGAAGTTGTTGATCGCGAGGTCGAAGTGGATCGAGGCCGCGAGGTTCACGGGCGAAAGGTCCGTCGCGCCGTGGAACCCGGTCTGAACGTGATAGAGCGCGGCAAGCGCCGCGACCTTGAGCAAGTGGGTCACGCCGCCGCCGTGGACGAGCGGCATGCGCGCGTAGTCGATCAGCTGCTCGGTGAAGAGCGTCGTGTAGTCGTACACGGTGTTGAACACTTCGCCGATGGCGATCGGCGTCGTCGTGTGCCGGCGAAGGTGCCGGAGCCCTTCCTGAAGCTCGGCCGGCACCGGATCCTCGAGCCAGAACAAGCGATACGGCTCGAGATCCTTGCCGAGGCGCGCGGCTTCGATCGGTGTCAGGCGGTGGTGCACGTCGTGGAGGAGGTGCACGTCGTCGCCGTAGGTTTCGCGGGACTTCCGAAAGAGCTCCGGCACGTGGCGCAGGTACTTTGGCGTGTCCCACGCTTCCTCGCGCGCAATGCCTCGCGACGCCGGTTCGTAGGCGGCGTTCCCCTTCGGTACACCGTAGCTGTCGGGAACACCCGGCACCCCTGATTGCACGCGAACCGCCTGGAAGCCCTGTTCGATCTTCTTGCCGACGGCGTCGAGCGCCTGCGCGATGTCCTTGCCGTTCGCATGCGCGTAGACGAGCGCTCGTTCGCGGCTCTTCCCTCCGATCAGGTTGTGGAGCGGCGTGCCGAGGGCTTTCCCCTTGATGTCCCAGAGCGCGAGATCGATGGCAGAGACCGCCGTCATCGTCACCGGCCCGCGACGGAAGTAGGCCCCGCGGTAGAAGTAGTGCCAGAGGTCCTCGATGTTCCGGGGGTCACGGCCGATCAGAGCCGGAATGCAATGCTCCTCGAGGTACGCGACGACGGCCTGCTCGCGACCGTTCAAGGTCGCGTCACCGAGCCCGTAAACCCCCTGGTCGGTCATGACCTTGAGGGTCACGAAATTCCGGCCCGGCGAGCAGACAATGACCCTTGCATCGGTGATTTTCATGGGGTCGGCGCGCCCGAGCATAGAGCGGGGGGGCGCCCGGGTCGATTTGTGTGACGGATCCGGAGGGGTCCGCGCACTAAGGGGCATGTTGGATGTGGCTCGTGACCTTTCGGTGGTGGTCTACGGGCGTGGGGGGCTCGGGCTCCGCTCGCGCGGAGTCGGCACGAACGGTGGGTAGGGGCGGGGTTCGGGTGGGCGCCGGGCCTTCCCGGCGTCGTCGGCCCTGAGGGCGTCGGCGGCGCCGGGGGCGGTGTTGCCGGGGTACGATGCGCCGATGTTCGGCCGCTGGCTCACCCCCGCCCAGAAGCTCGACCCGACGCCCGGCTCGCGGGAGATCCTCGACCACGTACGGGCGCACCTCGCGGGCGCGGACGACGAGACGGTCCGCGTCGTTGCGGCGATGGCCGGCCTGCTCGCGGCGGTTGCCTACGCCGATCGTGATTACTCGAGTGCCGAGGAAGCTCACGTGCGGACGGCGCTCGGGCGCGTGCACGGCATGACCGCCGCCGGCGTCGACGCCGTGTGCGACGCGCTACGCCGTCACGTGGTTTCGGCGAGCGCCGTCGAGGTTCCACGCTGCACCCGAGAACTGAAGGAGCTCGGTGACGTCGAGCTTCGCTCGGAGGTGCTCGACGTGCTGGTCGACCTCGCGGCCGCCGACGGGCAGATCACGACGCCCGAGACGAACGCGCTCCGGCAGATCACGACCGCTCTCGGCCTCAGTCAAAGTGACTACAACGCCTCGCAGGCGCGTCATCGCGACCGCCTGGCAGTTCTGAAAACATAGGCTTCCGCCCGGTGAGTGTCCCGATATCGGGCCGCGTGGCGATCCGGCTGAGCGCTCTTCTTTCCAGAAAAGCAGGGTTGGATTTCACCTGCGGAGTTCCAGCCGTGGTAACGGCCGGACCATGAGAGTCCCGAGTACTCGATTGCCATGCTGGGTGTTCTCGCTGGTCGCAGCGTGCGGATGCGCCGCGCCGGCGGAAGAATCGGTTGCATCGCTCACCGCAGCGCTCTCGGCGCCGGGCTGGCACACCGACGTTTCGAGCGGCAAGCCGGAGATCAAGACTCCGAGCGGAGCACCCTTTCGCATCGAAGCCATCAACTGGTACGGCTTCGAGACGTCGGACTCGGTCGCGCACGGCCTCTATGCGCTCGACTACCAGGCGATGCTGACGCAGATCGTCAACGCCGGTTTCAACACGATCCGCATCCCGTTCTCGAACCAGATGTGGGAATCGAACCCCACCCCGCGCAGCGGCTCGCTGAGCGCGTGCCCGGCGTGCCAGGGCAAGAAGTCTAGGGACATACTCGGGCTCATCATCAACGGTGCCGGTGCCCGAGGCCTGCACGTCATTCTGGACAACCATCGCTCGGGGGCGGGCAACTCGGCAGAGGCGAATGGACTCTGGTACACGGCTGCCTACCCGGAGCAGAGCTTCATCGCCGACTGGCGAGCGATCCAGGGCTGGGTCAACGGGGCGGCACCCGCGGGCACGGCGCCCCTCAACTACCTCGCGAGCGACGGACACCCGATCGTCATCGGCTTCGACCTGCGGAACGAGCCACACACGGGCGGCAAGGGCAGCGTCAAGTACCTGACGGATGGCGCGACCTGGGGCATCGGTGATCACGATCCGATCGCCAACCCCAACCCGAACCCTTTCACGCCAAGCTGCGTGGCGGCGTCGACCTGCAGAGACTGGCGCCTCGCGGCAGAGCGCGTCGGGACCACGCTGATGGGCGATGCGGCCGCGAATGGCTGGCCTTACCTTCTGATGTTCGTCGAGGGCATCAGCCAGTATCCGGTCGACGGCTCGGCCGACAAGAACGTCACCCAGAGCGGCTGGTGGGGTGGGATGCTGAAAGGGCCAAACGGCAACAGCACGAACCCGGGGGCTCCGGTCGTGTTCAACGCCGGCGGCAACGCCGCGGGCCTCGGTGCCCCGGTCTACGACCAGCTCGTCTACTCCGCCCACGACTACGGTCCCGCGCTTTACCAGCAACCCTGGTTCAACGCGCAGACGAGCTACGCGACGCTCGCCGCCCTCTGGCACGATCAATGGGGGCACCTGACGAGCAACATCGATCCGGCGTGGTCCGGCGGCGCGTACCCGTGGAGCAACACGGGACACCTGCCGTACACGATGGCACCCGTGTTCGTCGGCGAGTTCGGGACTGGGGACACGGACGCATCGCTCTATCCGTCCGGTAACGGATCGCAGGGCCAGTGGTTCACGGCCATGATCAAGTTCGTCAAGCAAAGCTCGGAATCCGCCGGGCCTGGTGTACCGGTGGCGAATCTGAGCTGGGCCTACTGGGCCCTCAATGGCAACGACGACTATTCGCTGCTCAAGCGCGACTGGTCGGGTGTCGACCGGGTCGAGAAGGTGAACACCTTCCTCTGCGCGGCCGAGACGGCCCATCCCTGCTCCCACCCCCTGCCGGACCCCGACGGGGGCGCCTTGCCGGAGCCGGCGTGCGGTGATGGAACGTGCAACGCAGGCGAGAGCTCGTGCAATTGCGCCGGGGACTGCGGCGCCGCTCCGACGACCGAGAGCAGCTGCTCGGGCGGCAGCGACGAGGACTGCGACGGTCAGGTCGACTGCGCCGACGCCGACTGCGGCGGGAGCCCTGCCTGCGCCGCGACGAGCTGTGGCAACGCCCTCTGCGAATTCGGAGAGAACTGCAACAGCTGCGGCAGCGACTGCAAGAAGGCCCCTGGGAGCCCGGCCAACCGTTACTGCTGCGGCGACGGCGTCGCGCAGCCGGCCGAAGGCAACGGCAGCATCTGCAACGGTAACTACTAGTCATGACCCCTCGTGCGCTCGTCTTGTTCCTTTCGGTCACCACGACCCTGGTGGGCTGCGGCGACCAGGCTGCCGTGGGAGATCTCGGCGTCGAACGTCTGGCACTCGATCCCCCGGCACCGCCGAGCAGCGGCGCCTACCAGAGCGGTGTCTACAGAAACCTGTTCAAGGAGTGGAACCCGAGCCTGACCGATGCCCAGATCCAGGCGAAGCTCGATCAGCTATGGGCGCATTACTTCGAGGGCGGTGCCACCTCGAAGCTCTATTACGCGAACGGGACGAACGCGAACGGACCCAAAGCCTACATCTACGACACGGGGAATCGCGACGTCCGCTCCGAAGGAATGTCGTATGGCATGACGATCGCCGTCCAGATGAACAAGAAGAGTCACTTTGACGCCATCTGGAACTGGGCGAAGACCAACATGCAGCACCAGGGCACGGAGTTGGACGGCTACTTTGCGTGGCAGTGCAACAACAAGGGTAAGAAGCTCGGTAGCTCACCTGCGTCCGACGGTGAAGCATACTTCGCGACGGCGCTCTTCTTCGCTGCGCACCGCTGGGGGAACGGCACCGGCATCTACAACTACGAGGCCGAGGCCAACCGCATCCTGAACACGATGCTGCACAAAGAGGAGATGAACGGAGGCGTCGTGAACGGTGTCACGAACATGTTCAATGTGACCGAAAAGCAGGTGACGTTCGTTCCCTACTTCAGCTCGGCCCTCCACACCGATCCGTCCTATCACCTGCCCGCTTTCTACGAGCTCTGGGGGCGCTGGGCACAGGGCTACAACGGGCAGCAGGCCGCGGATCGGCAGTTCTGGCTGGATGCGGCGGCGACCAGCCGCCAGTTTTTCGGCTGGACGACGCACCCGCTCACGGGCCTCAATCCAGACTACGCGGAGTTCGACGGCACGCCCAAGGGCGACGCGTTCGGCGACAACGGGTCTCACGACGACTTCCGCTTCGACGCCTGGCGCACGGCCGTGAACTGGTCAGTGGACTACGCCTGGTGGGCGGCCGACTCGAACGAGATCGTGCTCTCTGATCGAGTGCAGGCCTTCTTCGAGGCTCAGGGGATCAACACGTACGGCAATCAGTACACGCTCGACGGTACGAAGCTTTCGAACGACCACTCGCTCGGTCTGGTGGCGTCGAACGGCGCGGCGTCCCTCGCGGCGAGCCACCCGCGAGCGTGGGATTTCGTGGCTGCGCTCTGGAACACGAACCCCCAGTTCGGTAACTACCGCTACTACGACGGGTTGCTGCAGTTCCTGGGCTTTCTCCACGCGAGCGGCAACTTCAAGATCTGGTGAACCTACGGCGTGTACCTAGCCCGGGATCGCGACGACCACCGCCGTGGCGTTGTGCCAGCCGTCGAGTTTCCCCTGATAACGGGCGATCTCGCCGTAAGTGAGGAACCCGGCGATCGGCGTGTCGCCGAACACCTGACGCACCGACTCGACCTCCCGCCGAAACGCCTCTTTCAGGATCATCCCGCGGCACACGCAGTCGAAAAGGAGCACGCCTGCCGCCGGCCTCCCGGCTAGGTTTTCCTTCGCTTCCTCGGCGGCCGTGCGCGCTGCCTCCACCATCGAGACCGGGTCGCCGTCGAGGATGCTGACCATCGAACCTTTGGGAACGCTCGCCCCGCAGGTGAGTGAGCCGTCCGCCCCGACCGACAGGGGCGCGCGCGCGCGGGCGATGCGGTCGAAGAAATGGATGCCGAGCTCGTTCGCGACGAGGTAGTTGGTCGCCGTTTCCGGTCGCAGGCTGACGCCGCGCTCTGCCGCGTGTTGCCGGTAGACGTCGAAGGGGACCTGGCCGTCGAGCTCCTCGATCACGTTGCCGGTCGCTCGGGTGACGCGCATCTGCTTGGTCGTCGGGCGGAGACCGTGGTTCACTCCCACGCCCCAGCGGTGAAGCCCGAAGACACTCAGCGCCGTCGCTGCATCGGTCGCTGCGCGTTCGCCGGTACCGACCGTCGTCAGCTTGAACTTTCCCTCGTCACCTGCCGCGCCCCCCACGATCTGGGCTTGGCCCTGAGCGCGATCCTGCAGCTCGGCGATGAGTTTCTCGCCCGTCCCCGAAAGGCCGTCAGTCAGGACAATCGTGGTCTGGTGGCGAAAATCGCGAGCGAACGCGGCCTTGCGCTGCCGAGGGACCTCGTGCGTGAGCTTGGCTGCGAGGCCGACAGGATCCGCTTTGAGACCCTCGGCGAAGGCTGGAAAGGCGACCATGTCGTCGGATGCGACCAGCATCACCGCGGTGCTGCCGTGAGACGGACCGGACTCCGTGATTTCCCCTGCTGTCGTGCACCCGATCAGCGACGCACCAGGGGTAGCCTCCTGCGCCCAGGTCAACGTCGCGGCCAAGTCGCGCTCGGGCGACGCGAAAACGAAGCCGTAGCTTGCGGGTTTTCCCCCGAGGCGCTCGCGCGCGCGTCGCACCGCTTCCGCCGCCGCCGTCCCCGGGTTCGTGCTGCGTGAGCTACCACTTCCGGTGATCGTTCCCATGCGCGCCTCCACTTTTCGAGATCGCACAGTCTATCCCGTCGGGTGCCCGGCGATTCGTGAGCCGCTCGCAACGCAGTGTTGCCCTGTCGTCACGACCACCTCTCCCTACACGATGCGCGAGGAGACGCTCTAGATCCCAGGCACGAGCCGGTGCTCGATGGCGCGGTACTCTTCGAGCGTCTTGTCCGGCGCTTCGAGGCCGGCGGGGAGCGAGCGTTTCGATACCGAGGCGAAGTAGAGAACACAGGCGTTCCGCCACCATCGCGCTTCTTTTTCCTGGATCGCGAGCAGCGCGGAGACGTGGAGAAAGCGACTCTCGTCGACCAGGGGGCGGAGGGCGTTCCATTCGGCGCGCAGCCGGACGACGCTTTCGACTCCCTCGTAGTAGAGGGAGCAGAGCTGCTCCCACAGCGTTTTTCCCGACTCGAGCCGGTGGTCCCAGCTCACGTGGTGAAACCACAAGAGGAGCTCTTCTGGACAGGTTTCGAGGGAGCCGAAGCGCTCGGCGAGCGGTGGGTGATACTGCGCGACGGCGTTGCTGCCGCTCGGCGAGCGATCGAAGCCGATGCCGCCTTCGTCCGCGCGGTGGTAGTAGACGCTGGTCCAATCCGGGCGCTTACCGCCGTCCACCCAGGGGCCGGGCCCGTAGTGGTGATCGCGGGCCATCAAATGGTGGAGGCCGAGTGGCGTCATGTACTCGACGGCGGCCTCGCGTGACGCGAGCATGATGTCCTTCGCCGCGTCGACGAAGGCCGGATCGTTCGAGAAGGTGAGCTTCAACCACTCGTCGGCGATCGCCGACGACGTGAGCTCGTGGTCCCAGGCGAAACGGCCGAACGCGTACCAATTCGACGGTGCGAAGGGGTGGCCGCACCAGTTGCGATCGGTGCCGATGTTCGCGACGCCCACCATCGCGCTCGTCGCGAGGCCGTCGAGCGAGCCGTCCACCACGCGGCCCACACTGGAGCCGGGCCCGCGTGCGAAGGTGTCCGAGCGCAGGCACTCTTCGATCAACGGGCCCAGGTACACGAGGTGCGTCGCAAAGCCGAGGTACTCCTGCGTCAGCATCACCTCGAGCGCGAGTGGCGTCTTCGGCATCGCGCCGAACAACGGATGAAACGGTTCGCGCGGCTGAAAGTCGATTGGCCCGTTCTTCACCTGCACGACCACGTTCGGGCGAAACGCACCGTCGAGCGGCGCGAACTCCTCGTACGCCTGTCGTGCGCGATCGACCGGTACCTCGCTCGCGTAGACGAAGGCGCGCCAGAAGACGAGGCCGCCGTGCGGTGCGAGCGCGTCGGCGAGCAGGTTGGCACCGTCGGCGTGCGAACGACCGTAGTCCGCCGGCCCCGGTTGCCCTTCGGAGTTCGCCTTGACGACGAAGCCGCCAAAATCCGGGATCTTCTCGTACACCGTGTCGGCGAGCCGCCGCCACCAGCCCTTCACGCCGTCGTCATGCGGATCGGCGGTGGTGAGCGCGCCGAGCTCCACGGGCGCGTTGAAGCGCGCGGTCAGGTACACGCGCACGCCCCACGGGCGAAACGTTTCGGCGATGGCGGCGACCTTGTCGAGCCAGGCCGGCGTCAAGACGAGCGCGTTCGCGTTGACGTTGGTGAGTGCGGCACCGTTGATGCCGACGGAGGCGTTCGCTCGCGCGTAGTCGGTGAGCTCGGGGCTCACGTAGTCGGGCAGCTTGTGCCAGTCCCAGCGCGAGAAGCCGGCGTAGCCGCGCTCGATCGTGCGATCGAGATTGTCCCAATGGTTCAGCACCCGATGCCGGACGCGGGGCTTCTCCTTTTCGTCGAGCGACCGCACGTCGGCTTGCATCTGGAGTAGCCGGAGCAGGTGAAACACCCCGTACAAGACGGCGATTTCGGTCGCTCCGGCGATCACGGTGGCCGGGCGACCAGCGACCTCCACCGTGCGGATCAGAAAGCCCTCGCCGCCCAGCCCCGAAAGCTCCTCGTCGAGCCCGAGACCCGCGATCAGGGCCGACGATTCCCTGGTACCGGCCAGGACCGCGCCGTTGCCGGACGGCGCCCCGAGCAGCGGTACCCGGGCGGCGGTGAGGCCGGAAAGGCCGCGCTGGAGCTCGCTCCGCACCGCTTCGAGCGTCGGTGATCGACCGGGTGCGACCACTTCCGTGAACCGCGTGCGGTACTCGGCGAGGCGCGCGCTCGTGAGGGCGTCGTACCGGAGCCACAAACGATAACCGTCGTCATTGGGCGGAGGCTCGGGGACGGTCACGACCGCCGAGCGTAGTCGCATGTCGCGCGGACGTGCCAGGCGTACGAACCGAGCGCGCAGGGCCGTGCTAAAAGGAGCGCCCCGCACGCCATGACCGAAGCCGCGTCGTACCCATTTCGAAATCCCGAGCTTTCCGTCGCCGAGCGCGCGAAGGACATCGTCTCGCGACTGACGCTCGAGGAGAAAGCCGGCCAAATGCTGCACGAAGCGCCGGCCGTGCCGCGGCTTGGCATTCCTGCCTACAACTGGTGGAACGAGGGGCTCCACGGTGTGGCGCGGGCCGGCATCGCGACCGTGTTTCCGCAGGCGATCGGGCTCGCTGCGATGTGGAACGCGCGCCGTTTGCACGAGGTTGCCGTCGCGATCAGCGACGAGGCGCGCGCGAAGCACCACGAGTTCGCGCGCCACGACGACCGCGGCTACTACAAGGGCCTCACCTACTGGAGCCCGAACATCAACATCTTTCGCGATCCGCGCTGGGGCCGCGGTCACGAAACGTACGGCGAGTGCCCGCACCTGACGAGCCGGCTCGGGGTCGCGTTCTGCCGGGGGCTACAGGGCGAGGACGCAAAGTACGTGAAGGTCGTCGCGACGCCGAAGCACTTTGCCGTGCACAGCGGGCCGGAAGCACTCCGCCATAGCTTCGACGCCAAGGTCAGCGTCAAGGACCTGCGCGAGACGTACCTGCCGGCATTCCACGCCTGCATCGTGGAAGCGCGCGCCAAGAGCATCATGGGCGCCTACAACCGCACGAACGGCGAGGTCTGCTGCGCCAGTCAGACGCTGCTCGTCGACATCTTGCGCGGCGAATGGGCGTTCGACGGTTTCGTCGTCAGCGACTGCTGGGCGATCAAGGATTTTCACGAGAATCACAAGGTCACGGCCACGTGGGAAGAATCAGCGGCGCTCGCCGTCAAGGCGGGTTGCGACCTCAACTGCGGTTGCGCCTACGAGCACATTCCTTCGGCCGTGGCCCAGGGCCTGATCGCCGAGGCGGACCTCGACGTGTGCCTGCTCCGGCTGTTCAGCGCGCGGCTCGAGCTCGGTATGTTCGATCCGGAGGCGCTCGTTCCGTACGCGCAGATCCCGTACGAGGTGAACGACTCCGAGCGGCACAGCGAGCTTGCGCTCGTGACGACGCGCGAGTCGATCGTGCTGCTCAAGAATCAGGGTGGCCTCTTGCCGCTGTCGCGCGACCTCGGCAGTATCGCCGTGATCGGGCCGAACGCGGACGACGCGTCGGTGCTGGTCGGCAACTACCACGGCACGCCGTCGCGCCCGGTCACTCCGCTCGCCGGGATCCGCGGCGCCGTCGGGCCGGAGACGAAGGTCTGGTACGCCCAGGGCTGCAAGCTCACCGGCGACAAGATGGAGGGGCTCGGCCGAGCCGGCATCCTGTCCGAAGCGATGACGATGGCGGAGCGGGCCGACGTGGTCGTGCTCTGTCTCGGGCTCAACGCCGACATCGAGGGCGAGCAGGGCGACGCGGGAAATTCGGAGGCGGCAGGCGACAAGGTGAGCCTCGATCTCCCCGGCTTGCAGCAGAAGCTCCTCGAGGCGGTCGTCGCGATCGGCAAGCCGACCGTGCTGGTGCTGATCTGCGGCAGCGCGCTTGCGGTCGGCTGGGCCGACCAGCACGTCGGAGCGATCGTGCAGGCCTGGTACCCGGGGCAGGCGGCGGGCACCGCGCTCGCCGACGTGCTGTTCGGCGGCTACAGCCCCGCCGGACGGCTACCGATCAGCTTTCCGCGGTCGCTCGCCGACGTGCCCGATTTCGCGAGCTACCGCATGGCGGGGCGCACCTACCGCTACGCGGACAAGGAACCGCTCTATCCCTTCGGTTACGGACTTTCGTACACGCGCTTCGAGTACTCGGACGTGGCGCTTTCTCGCTCGAGCGTTCCCGCCGGCGAGAGCGTGGAGATCGCGGCCACGGTGACCAACGCCGGCTCCCGCGCGAGCGACGAGGTCGTCGAGCTCTACGTGAAGGATCTCGAGGCCTCCTGCACCGTGCCGGTGCACGAGCTTCGCGGCTTCGAGCGCATCACGCTGGCACCCGGCGAGTCGCGCCGCGTCACCTTCGAGGTCACCGCCCGCGACTTGTCGCTGATCGACGAGCAAGGCCGCCGCGTGCTCGAGCCGGGCCGCTTCCGTCTCACGATCGGCGGCAGCCAACCCGACGCGCGGAGCGTCGCCCTGACCGGTCAAGCGCCGCTCGCCATCGAGCTCAGCGTGACAGGGTCCGCGCTCAATCTGCCGTATTGAACTCGGAGCGCGCTAGAGCGCGCCTCATAACCTTGCCGAGGAAGAGTGGAGCTCTAGCCACCCGCGAAGCCCGCTACTCCGCGAGGGGTACCGCGGTCCAGGCCGAGCCGTCCCAGCGAAGCATCGTGTTGATGTCACCGGCGACCCAGACGTCGGTGGGGCTCACGACCCAGAGCCCCCAAAGGTACTCGGTAGTGCCGCTCTCGACGGAGGCCCACTCACTGCCGTCCCAATGCAAGATGGTTCCCTCTGCGCCGACCGCCCACACGTCGTCGCTGCTGCTTCCCATCACGAGTTCGAGGAACCTGACGGTGGGCGAGTCGACCAGGGTCCACTCGCTACCGTCCCAGTGAAGGGTGGTGCCGGATTCACCGACCGCCCACACGTCGTCGGGCGCGCTCCCCCAGACGCCGTCGAGTGCCCATGTCGTGCCGCTCGTGGCTTCCGACCAGGCATCTCCGTCCCAATGAAGGATCGTCCCGCCTGACCCCACGGCCCAGGCGTCGTCGGGATCGGCGCCCCAGATCCCCCAGATATCCTGGGTCGTGCCGCTCTCGACTTCGGACCACTCCGTGCCGTCGAAATGCACGATCGTGCCCTCCGAACCCGCGGCCCACACGTCGTCCGGGCCGCTCCCCCAGAGGGCGTTCGTCAGCATCGCGCCGGTGCCGCTCGGGACCGAAGACCAGCCCGAGCCGTCGAAATGGTGAATGCTCCCGCGCTCGCCGGTGGCCCAAACATCGTCCGGGCCACTGCCCCAAACGCCCCACTGGGATGCAATCGTGCCCTCGATCGTGGACGACCAGCTGGCACCGTCAAAGTTCAGGATCGTGCCCGCGCCGCTGACGATCGAAAAGCCGACGGCCCAAAGGTCGTCGGGCCCGCTCCCCCAGAGCGCCGTCGTCGCGATCACGTCGGTGAGGCTCGAGCAATCGGAGTCTTCGGGCCAGCAGCTCGCAGGAAACTCCTCGCTCGCAGGGCACGCGACGGGAAAGGCCGGATCGTGACAGCTAGGAACGCAGTCGCTGCCGTCGCACTCGTAGAAGGCAATGTCGTCGACCCAGACGTCGAAGTCGGAGCCCGACGCGACGAACTCGATCCCGACGAGCTCCGACGGATCCCAATCGGAGCCGCCAGCTCCCCTTCGGAGCGCAGCGAACGGCACCTGGACCTCGACCCAGTCCGTGGTGCCGGCGCCGAGCCAGAAGGTGAATTTTCGCTGGTAGCAAGCCTCGCCGTCCTCGCACACGCCGGCAGGCGACGTGTTCGGAATCGAATCGGGAACGGTGACCGTGAACGTGACGGCCACGCTGCTCTTCATCCAGAACTCGATGCCGTCCGCCGCGCTGGCGTCGTAGGTGCCGTTCCCCCCGTTCAGGTTCAGGCCCATGAGGGCGCCCCATCCGGTGAATCCGGAGCCGGTGAGGCGCGCCGCGTACGTGCTGTCGCCGCGGCCGTTCGGAATCGACATAGGCGTGAACCCACCGTTCACGGCGGGCGTCAGATCCGCGCTCGTTCCGTCGGCCGCGACGTACCAATAACCTTGCCGCCCTTCCGACGTGCAGATGGAGTCGTCGCCGTCCTCCATGTCGTCGATCACGCCGGCAGGGCACGACATCGGCGTGACCGGCGCGTCCGTGCCCGCGTCAGCCGGTGCGTCCCCACCGTTCCCTTTGGCGCACCCGACGCAGACAAAAATCAGAATGGTGCTGACAGTGCGCGCGAACATGATTCCCCTTTCTCCCGGAGCCTCCCGAGGAGTGGCAGCGCCCAGCATAGCGCGGGGCCCGTTTCACGCCGGTTTCGGGTAGCGCGAGCCCGCCGACGGTTACTTTTTGCACTCGAGAAACTGAATGTCGTCGACCCAGACGTCGAAATCGGATTCGACGCTGCCGACCGCGAACGTAACCGAGATGAGCTTGCTCGGGGTGACGCTTTCGGGGCGCGGGTCACCCCAGCCGGGGCGCTGCTGGAGTTCGCTGAAGAGGACGCGATACTCCTTCCACTCGCCGGTCAGGTTCACGTCTTTGCGGAAGTGGTTGTAACAGGCCTTGCACGTGGCGCCGTCGGGGTGCGTGTTCACGTCGCTCAGGTTGACGCGCACGCCCTTGATGCCTTTGCCGGGAGCCTTGGCGCGGAACGAAATGCCGGCGTAGCGGGAGGCGTCGTAAAACTCGCCCTTCGCCGACAAGAAATTCCCGCCGAACTCGACGCCCCAGGCCTGGTCGCCCGCCGCTACCGTGTGGCCGGTGACGTGCGCGGACATGGCCGAGCCGTTGGCGCCGCCCTCGGAGGCGGCGAAACCTTCGGTCGGGTGGGTGATCTTGGTGCCCAGTTGATCGGCCGACACGTACCAGTAGCCGTCGCGCTCGCCCATCGTCGCGACCTGGTTGTTGCCGTCCTCGAAGTCGTCGACCAGGCCGTCGATGGCGGGCTGGACGCCGCGCCGGCACTTCGCCATCTCGGCGCCGGCCGTGCCGGGAGCCGCGGCGGGGGTCTGCGATTTGCCGACGCAGCCGGCGCCGAGGCCGAACCCGGCGGTGAGCGCCAGCGCCGTGAGCGTGCGGCCGACGACGAAGAGCGAACGAGGGTCGAAGCGCGGGCGGTTCATCCTGCCTCCGTCACCACCACATGCTGGCGGTGAGCGAGATCACGTGCTTGTCCTTCGCCGCGGTCGTGCTCGGCACCGGCGGGTAGCCGACCGGCACCTCGGTGTACTGGCCGTAGATGAAGTTCGAGTACTGGAGAACGACGAGGTCGCGCGATTGCCAGCCGGTGTGGAACATCAAGCGCGGTGAGATCACGGCATACGAGCGCTTGGCGTCGCTCGCCATCGGCACGACGGTGTCGTAGCGGGCGCCGGCGCCCATCCACGGGAGGAAGCTGTAGGTCGCTTCCGCGCCGTACTTGAACTTCGTCACGTCGTCGTAGAGCTTTTCGGGCTTGCTTTCGGTCGGTGCGCGCGGGCGGTTGTCGAGGCTCTGATCGTTGCTGTTCACCTTCACGAACATGCCGAACAGGCTCACGAAGATGTCGGGGCCGTCGCCGGAGAACGGCACCGGGTAGCTGACGAGCCGCCCGACGCTGAGGTCGTACTGGGCGCCGAAGATGCTGAGGTTGCCGGTGCCGGCCGTGGTCGCGGTTTCCTCGGGGCCGAGGTAGTGCTTCATCAGGCCCGGGCCGTCGCGGGTGTTCAGGACCTCGACCACGCGCCCGAGCGTGCGGACGTGGTCGGCCTTCACGTACGAGTAGGCGGTGTAGAAATGCCCGAACCGACCGAGCGTGAGCCTGAGATCGGCGGCCATGATGTGCATCCGCGCGTCGACGGCGGAGGCCCCGGTGCGCTCGTCCTGACTCCAACCGAGCATGTAGTGACCGCCCAGGCGCACGAGGTCCTTGAAGCCGCCGCCGAGGTGAACGTGGTTGACGAAGCTCGACCCGATCCCGGGATCGGCGAAATCGTTCCAGCCCTCGGGGGTCAGGCCGTTGCCCGCCTTGCTCGTCTGCCCCTGGAACCCCTGCTCGACCTGGACGATGAAATCGCCGAAGGTGTGGGCGAACTCGACGTTTTCGCCGGCGCCGTTGGTGCGCGCGATCAAGGGCGTGCCGTAGCGGCCCTCGTCGTACTCGCCGGGCGAGCCGTAGCGGTTCGAGAAGGCGCCGACGCGGATCGTGAGCCGTGACCGTTCCCCGAGCTTCGGCACCACGGAGAGGAAGAGATCGTTGATGCCCGATTGTGCGGGAGGGTCGAAGAACGCAGCCGACACGCTGGTTTGGCGCGCGAGCAAGGCCGCGGTGCCGGTGACGACGTCGTTGCCGTACGAAAAGTTCAGCTGCGCGTACGGCATCGGCGTCACGCTCGTGTACGAGAATGTCGCCTGATCGCCGGGCACCTGCGGCGGCGTGTGCAGCACCATCTTGCTCTGCCCCGGCTGCGCATCGTCGCGCTGGTTGATGCCGACGCGGAGCGGCGCGCTGAGGACACCGTGGAAATCGAAGCGCCAATCGGGACCGGTGGGCTCGCCCATCAACGGTGCCATGCCGCCGGGGAGCGGTTGCGCGCCGGGCGACGCGGGGTCCATACCGAGCGACTCGGGAGGGGAGTCGCTTTCCGTTTCCTGGGCTACGGCGGAAGGCGCGACCAGCGCCGTCGCGACCAGGCCCGAAAACAGAATTGCCATGTGGGGCCTCATGAGAAACCTTCCTTTTGAGGGAACGGAGTTAGGCTTGCGGATCATCCTCACCACCACATGTTGAAGTTGAGGGTGAACATCTGGTCGTCGGTGCGCTCGCTCGAACGCGGGTTCAGACCGTCGTAGTGCGAGTTCGGACCGAGGAACCATTTGACGTAGCTGATGACGATCGCCTCGTGGCTCGTCCAATCGGTCTTGAACTGGAGCCGCGGGGCGACGACATGAAAGGTCTGCTCGTCGTCGTCGGAGGCCGGGACCACGCGATCGAAGCGCACGCCCATGCCGACGTAACGGAGCGGTGTGTAGAACACCTCGGCGCCGTACTTGTGGCGGATGCGCCCGTTGAACGGCTCTTCCGCGGTCTTGATCTTGCCGAGGTGGAAGCCGGCATTGACGACGATGTCCGGCGCCTGCCCGTTGAACGGCTCGGGCGCCAGCATCAGCGAGGCGATGCTGAGGTTGTACGCGGCGCCGGCGACGAGGAGCTGCCCGTTGCCCTCGCTGCGCTTACCGAACCAAGCGCTCGTCAGCCGTTCACCGTCGCCGGCAAACGTCGCCATCCCCTTGAGCGGAAAGGCCCAATCCGCATCGATGAACGAGCCACCGATGCCGAGCACGCCGTAGCTGTTCGACAGCATCTTCACATCGGCGCCGATGACGCGCATCCGCCCATCGCGGACGTAACATTCGTTGAGCTGCTGCGTGGTCGGCAGGTCGCACACGCCGTCTTCGCCGGGCTCACGCTGGACGCGATCGTCCTGGAACCAATTCGAGAGGTAGTGCACCTGGGCGCTGATCTGGATGTCGCCCTTGCGCACGATGCCGGCGTGAACGTGGTTGATGAACGCCGCGGGCCACTGTGATTCGCCGCCGTAGCCGCCGGTGCCGGTGCCGGCGACGACATCGCGCGGCATGAGGTTCACGCGCGGGCCGCCGAGGCCCATGATCCCGCCCTCGACGGCGACCACGAGCGTGTCGGTGAGGTCGTACTCGAGGATCGGTGTCACACCCACGCCCTGGATCACCGCCGTCATCGGGTTCGTGTAGAACCCGCCGCCGTAGCGGCCGAGCGTGCCGTAGTTCGCGCTGAAGTAGCCGACGTTGAAGGCGAGACGCCATTTCCCCATCGGCGGGACGCGCAGGTTCAGGTACGCGTTGTTGATGAAATACTGGCTGCCGAGGCCGTAGTTCTGCGTCGGGCGCGTCGGGTTCCAGGTGTCGACGGAGACCGTCGCGGTGACGAGGCTGTTGCCGTAGCTGAAGTTCGAGCCGATCCAGTTGCCGGGAAGGGAGTTCGTCGACGGGAATGCGCCGTACTCTTCGATGATGACCGGCGGCGTGTGGAAGGCGATTCTGTGCTGGCCGGTCCCGGGGTCGGGCCGTTCGTACATGCTCATCTGTAGCGACGCGCTCATGTAGCCGTGCCAGGTGAAGAGCCACGCGTCCGTCGGCATCGGCGCGCCGAACGACGGCGTGATGCCGCCCGGGAACCCGGCGAGCCGCGGCGCATACGGCGACGTCCCGATCCCCTGGTACTTGCTGTACCCGGGGAGATAACCGGCGTCGGGGAGGTCGTCGCTCGTCTCGAGCACCGGGCCGGGCGGCGGCTTCGGTGGCTCGGCGGGCTTCGCTGGTTCCGGCTCGGGTGCGGGTGCGGGTGCGGCAGCGGCGGGCGGTTCGGCCGCCGGTGGTTCGGCCGCGGGCGCTCTAGCGGGCGCAGCTGCGTCGGGCGCGGGTGCGGGTACCGGAGCGTCGGTGGCAGGGGCGTCGGTTGGTGGTGGTGCTTCGGGCTTCTTCTCTTCGACCGGAGCCGCCGGTGGCGGCGCAGCGGGCGGCGCGGGAGCGGGCGTCTCCGCGGCTGGCGGCGTCGGCTTCGGCGCGGTGTCGAAGGGCTGCTCGGGCCGAGCAGGACGCGGACCCTGTCCCAACGCAGGCAGTGCGACGGCAAGGAGGGCGAGGCCGAGGGCCGAGCCCGAGACGCGTGAAAAGCGAAGCATCGGGTGGCTCAGAAGAGGCGAGAAGCGGGCGTCACTTCGCTTTCCTGTAGAAGCGCACGTCGTCGATCCAGGCGTCCATCCAGCCGACGCTCCAGGTGAAGCGCACGAGGGTCACGCCCGCCTGATCGAAGTGGGAATACTGCTTGGCCCAACCTTCCTGACGAAGCTCGTTGAAGGGGATCTTGTAGAAGGTCCAGTCGGGGTTCAGCGCAACCGGATCCATCCAGTTGTCGCCGCAGCGCTCCTTGCCCTCGGCGGGAGGGGGACCGTTCACGGTGTCGTAGCAGTACTCACCCGCCTGATCGGTATTGAAGGCGTAGTAGGAACAGGTGTTGGTGCCTGCCTGTTCCATCGGCCTATGGCCTGGGGTGTAGAACTCCAGATCGGCTGTGTTCGGATACGCCGAGTAGGCCTCGTCGCATTTGTCGACGCCGCAGAGTTCGTACGTTATCGGCACGTCGTTGCTGTCGAGCGTGCCCGGCGGGGGGTCGACGCCGGGTTCCCAGCAGCTCAAGATGAAGAGGTCCGGATCGGGCGTGCACGGCTTGTGGTCGCGGCACCCGCACTCCTTGTAGCGCCGGCACTTCTGCGGCAGGCCGAGGATGGACTCGTGAAAGCTGATGTCGTCGTCCGTCTGCCGATCACCGATCACGACGCGAAACCCGCCCTGGCTGTCCGGCCCGCGGCGAGCCCAGAAACTGATGCCCTCCCAGTCCGTGAGATCGACGAGCATCGCGTAGTAGGCGGTCTTCGTCGAAGCGACGTCCATGTCGCGCGGGGTGCCGTCCGTGTACGTCGAGCCGGGAGCGTCGTCGATCCGTGCCTCGGGCTTCGGACAGAACGACGGCGCGTCCGCCGGAAGCGGGAAGGTGCACGTCGAACCGAGAGTGCCAGCCGCGGTCTCGGCCAGGTTGTCGAGCCGGAGACCGATGCCGGCGCCCCACTCGCGGTACGGTCCGCCCCGCACGTGAATGGCTCCCGTGGTAAGCCCGCAGCGCTCAGTGAGGGCCGGCACGAGATCGTACGGTGCGCACGCGTTCCCGTCCTCGTCCTTGTATGCCACCACTGGATCGCACGCCCCCGGTGCCGTCGCTGTGAACTTGGTCGTCTCGTCGCTGTAGGCGTAAAGCTTCGGCATCGGCATCGGCATAGGACCATCCAAGTTCCACACCGGGGCGGGGAAGAACTCGAGCCCCGCCTCGGCGGCCGCGCAGTCCACCGGTGCAGACCCGTAGTCGGGCTCACACTTGTCGACGCAGAGCATGCCGGGCTCGAGGTCCGTCACGTTCACCGGGACCCGGGTGTCCTCCGCGGGCAGCCCGGGCTCGCGCGCGCAATTCGCGAGCCCGAGGGCGACCCCGGCATACACGACGGGCAGAGCCCAGCGGAGGATCGGTGTCATCATCGAATCGATGGGGTGAGCGCTCTACCCGCGCGGCGGCGTCAGGGCACCGTGAAGTTGATCGTGCCGATCGTGAAGTCGGCCGCGCACGCCGTGTCCACCTGGCACTCGAGCTGGAACTGCAGGCCGACGAGGCCTTCGGGCGCGACGTCCGCGTTCGGCGTGCCGCCCCCGAAGCTCGCCCACGGCAGGTCGACCGGGGTCAGGTCGGCCGTCACGGCGACCGGGCTGGTCGGGCCGGCGCACTCGGTGAACTTGTCGTCGCAGCTCGTGAACGTGCAGCCGCCCTTGTTGTTCGCAACGTCCACCGGGTAGTTCTCGTGCGTCTGGACCTGAGCCTTCAGGATGGCGCCGCCAAGCGACCCGCCGATCGAGAAGTTGACCCCTGTGAAGGCCGACGCGTCCACGCAGGGGCCGAACCAGAACACGAACCCGGTGTAGCCCCCCGGCGTGATGGACGACGTGACGTGCAGCGAACCCGACGCGGCCGCGAGGGTCGGCGCGACGTCGGACGCGCCCTGGTACAGCGCCGTGCCACCCGTGAGGTGGCCGAGGGACATGGTCCCCCACTTGCCGTCGGCCGCGTACGTGTTGAAGTCGATCACGAGGCCGCCGAGCGTACCGGGCGGATCACCCCAGGCCTGGGCGGTCTCGCCGGAGCACGCAAGCGGCGTGGGGTTCGGCTCGCACGTCGACGGGGGAGTGCCCGCCATGCCACCGGTCCCACCGGTTCCGCCCGTTCCGCCGGTGCCCGCCGCCGCCGGCGCGTCGTTGCTGTCGTCGACCATGCAGCCGAGTGCCGAGGTGGCGCCGAGCGCCGCGAGGAGAATCAGCTGCTTAGTATCCAACGAAAAAGAGCGGAACATATGAACCTCCAAAAAAGCCCAAGCGGATCGAGCACCGACTCGTCGGAAGTACCGTTCTGGAGCAAGCGACGTTGGGGCTCGAACCCTAGCGTACCCGTCCGGGCCTAGTCCAGGCGGGCGCCTCACTTGAGCGTCACCGTGACGGCGCCCCCGCGCGCTTCCAGGCGGTGCTTCACCGTCATCGCATTTCCTGCGCTGGAAGCCTTGATTTCGTAATCCCCGAAAAAGCCCCGGGTCGAAAAGCGACCCTGCGCGTCGGTGGTGCCTGTAGCGTTAGTTTTCCACTCTCGGAGGACGAGGTCCCGATACGCCTGGCCCCCGGGCTTGAGCGTCCAGTCGCCCTTGTAGAGCGCCGCGTTGTTCTTCCAGTGCGAGCCGTCCCAGAAGCCCCACATCACGATGCCCTGCACCGACGGATGACTGAAGAGCGTGGTGTAGAAGTCGCGCGTGAAGCTGCCTGCGGTCTCGAGATCATCCATCACGATGTCGTATTCGGTGATCCAGATGGGCTTTCCGAACCGTCCGTAGCGGTCCAGAATTTTCAGCATGTCCTCCGGGGAAGTGAGCGACGTGCCGAAGTGGCCCTGCAGGCCGATGGCGTCGACGGGAGCGCCCTTGTCGAGAAGGAACTGGATCGTGCGATCGTAGTGATCGCGGTGCGGCGTGGTGCCACCGCCGCCCGACAAAATTGCATAATCATTGATGAAAAGCTGGGCGCCCGGGTCGGTTGCGCGAGCTTCCTTGAACCACTCGACCATCACGTCCTCGCCGAGGATGTCCATCAGATCGTGGTTGTCGAACGGCTCGTTCATCACGTCCCACTGCGCGAGCGACCCCTTCATCTCGCCCGCGAGCTTGCGGATGTGGTCGCGCACTTCGGCCTGGAGTTTTTGTGGCTGCGACTCGAGCGCCTTCAGGTACTTCGGCAGGTTCTTCCAGCCCGGCCAGACGAGCACGTGCCCACGCGTGGGGATGCCGCGGTCCTTCAGCCACGCCACGGCGCGCTTGGCGCGTTCGACCGTGAAGGCCGGGCCCCAGTCGCCCATCAGCGGGACCCACTTGAGATCGTTTTCGAGCGTCGCGATGTTGAAGAGCTCGGGGATGAGCGCCGCGAACTTCTCATTCGTGGCGCCAACAATGAGATCCGCCGGGACGCACGTGCCAAAGCCGAAGGCGTGCTTTTTCATCGCGATCTCGACCGTCGCGCCGGCCACGGGCTTGCCGGCCTTGTCGTTCACGACCACCGAAAGGTCGCCTTTTCGTAGCTTCTCGATCCGCTCGGCGGCGGCTTTTCGCCACGGAGCGTCGGGTTCGCTGCCCGCGTAGGTGATGCGCGTCACGGGGAGATCCGCGATCGCCAGCTTGTTGCCGAAATTCTCGACCGTGACGCCGGCGATGTCGATGATCTCCGGCTGATAGCCGAGCCGGAAGATCATGTGCGCCTTGCCGGCCTCGTAGTTTTCGGCGGCAGCAAACGGGACGTGGACTTTCTTCCACTCGCGGCTTGCGCGGGCCGGGTAACTCACCGACTTCGTCCACGGGTCCTTCGCGAGCTCGAACACGAACTCGGTCTGGCCTTCGCCGCTCTCCTCGGGCGCCCACTCCGTCCGAAAGTAGAAGGTGGCGAGCAGCACGTCGCCGCGCTGGACGGGCTTGGTCGTGTACGCGTGGACCTGCACGTCCCAGGGGTTCCCCGAGCCCTGCTTGATCTCGACGCGCATCGCCTCTTTGAACGGCTGGCCTTCCACCGGCACGAACGAAATGGCGACTTTCTTGGCGTCGTTGTCGACCTTGAAGTCTTTGATGCCGGCGGCGCCGAGCACCGGCGTGCCCGGCACGTCACCGTACTTCGCGTTTCCCACCTTCATGTCCTGGCCTCCGAGCTGCTGCTCCGGCGCCTGTGCGCCCGGCTTCTGCCCCACGCAGCTTGCGACCGCGATGGCCCACGTGAGCGCGAGGACGGCGAGGCCGACGCCGTAGACCGAAAACCGCTTCGTCATGGGGGCGCTCTACCAAAATTGACCCGCGAGCGGAACGGATATCGGCGGTGAGGCCGGGGCGCTATCCTCGATCGCGTGGCCGCTCGAACGACCGCGATCGACAAGCGTGCGCTGCTCGCCGTGCTCACGAAGCACCTCGCCGAGGAGCTCGCGCGCGCCACGTCACAAGCCCTCGGCGCCGCCGAAGGCGCGACGCACACGGAGAATCGCCCCGAAGGGATCAAGGACATGCGCTCGACGGAGGCGTCGTACGTCGCGCGCGGCCAGGCCGAGCGGGTCGCCAAGCTGGAAGCGGCGTTGGCTCTCTTGTCGCGGATGGAGCTCCGCGCGCTCTCGCCTGGCGATGCCGTCGAGATGTCGGCGCTCGTCGAGCTCGAGCACGGAACGGCGCGCGGCCGCTACTTCGTTGCTCCGGCTGCCGGCGGCGAGCGCATCGAGTTCGAGGGCGAATCGATCCTGACCCTGACGCCGACGAGCCCGCTCGGTCGCGCCGTCATCGGTCTACACGTCGGTGACGACGTCGAGGTCGAATCGCCGCAGGGCACGCGGAGCTATCGCGTTACCGCCCTGGCTTGAGGTCAAGACGCTCGGAGCAAATCGAGCAGGGGCATGTCGGGTGAGGCGGGATTGACCGTCACGTCACGCGACTTTGGGTCGACCACCAGATCCAGGATTTCGAGCGGGACTTGGCCGATGAGCGGTGTGGTTCCGGCGGGCAAGACGAACGCCTCGCAGGACCCGGTTCGGCCGAGGATTTCGACCAAGAGGTCCCCGACGACCGAAAGTTCCTCGATCGCACCGTTGGCCACCTTGACCTGGCGACGGGTGATCTCCGAGAGCCCGAGTAAGGCAACCACGTCGGCCGGTAGTGCGAGCGTCGTCGCCCCCGTGTCGACCAGCGCTTCGAGCTCGGTGGTGCGGATCTGCTCTGGCTGGAGGAGCCCGTCCGCCGCGCGACGCCGATCCACCATGTTGGTAACCCGGATTTTCGTCATGACTTTGCCCATGCCTTTCGTATCGGTCCGCCGCGAGCCGAGTTTCGTGATGGTACCCCTTTCCGCCCCTCGAGCTAGCAGTGAGGCTGCGCGAAGGATTGGCGAAGCCAATCACGAGATATGCTCTAGGACCCGAACTCACGGAGCAAGCGATGACCCAAGCCGATTTCGACCCCGAGTATGTCTTCAGCCACCACCATGCGACGCCCGAGAAGCTCGAGCACTACGAGCGCATCCATGCCGCAGCCAAGAACTTCGCGCAGGTGCTGCTCGACCACGTGCCGCCCTCGTCCGATCGCGCGGCCTCGCTCCGCCTCTTGCGGGAAGCGTCGATGATGGCCTGTGCGGCGGTATCGTTGGACGGGCGTCTCAAGTAACGCGTCGTCGGCGCGCCGAAAATGAGAAGCGCCGCGCCTCACCAGCGGTGCTGCGCGAGCGACCCGGACCGGGGTAGGCTCCCCGCGCCATGAACCTTCGCCGCACCGCTTTCGTCGGCCTGTTGCTCGCCGGCTGCATCATTCGTGAACCCAAGCCCGTCACGCCCGAGGGCGGATCGGCGACCACGGATCCGTCGCAAGCACCGACACCCGAGATGCCGTCCGATCTGCCGCCGAGCAAGGCGCTCGTCGGTGCGAAGGGCCTGGGCGAGTTCGTGCTCGGCGGGGAGCAAACGAAGGTCGAGGTCACGAAAGTCAGCGTGGAGGGGCAGCCGTTCTCCGAAGCCGTGCAGGCCGACATCAAGTCGGCCTCGAACTCGGAGTGGACGGTGCAGATCCAGGCGCCGACGGCGGCCGCGGTCGAGAAGGGCGACGTGCTCTTTGCCTCGTTCTTCGTGCGCGCAACCAAGCTCCGCGAAGACGGCACCGCCGAAACGCAGTTCGTGTTCGAAAAGTCCGTCGCGCCGTACACGAAGTCCGTCACGCACTCGATCGGTGTCGGCACCGAGTGGCGGCAGGTTTACATCCGCTTCATCGCCGGGCAGAGCTACGGCCCGGGTGAAGCGCAGATGATCTTCCGGCTCGGCTACGATCCGGAAACGCTGCAGATTGCGGACGTGAAGGTGGAGAGCTTCGGCAAGAAGGTGGCGCTCGCCGTCTTGCCGACGACGCAGGGCCGCGATCGGCCGCGCCCGCCCAAGGCCGAACCGGCCATCGTCGCGAAAGACGGCGGCGTGCTCGCGTTCGAGGTGAACCCGGCGCGCGTGATCGGTCCGATCAGCCCCTTCGTCTACGGAGTCAACTCGCAGAAGCCCGGCGACACGAAGGCGACGGTGCGGCGCATGGGCGGCAACCGTCAGACCGCCTACAACTGGGAGATCAACGCCTCGAACGCCGGTAACGACTACCAGCATTCGAGCGACGACTGGCCGTGCACGAACCTCGGCTACAAGGACTGTGACGTTCCCGGGGCGCAGTTCATCGACTTCGTCGACGAGAACAAGAAGCGCGGCGAGCAGTCCCTGGTCACGATTCCGATCATCGACTTTGCCTCCGCCGACAAGAAGGGCGGCGTGAAAGAGGTCGACAAGGCGCCGAGCAAACGCTGGGTGCGTTCGTTCCCGCGAAACCCCGCCGGGCCTGCCGACAAGCCGAACCTCGGCGACGACAAGGTGTTCCAGGACGAGTTCGTGAAGACGCTGGTCAAGCGCTTCGGACCCGCGGACAAGGGTGGCGTTCGCTTCTACTCGCTCGACAACGAGCCAGCGCTCTGGCCGACGACCCACCCGCGCGTGCACGGGGCGCCCACGACGTACAAGGAGATCGCCGAGCGTACCGAAGCGACGGCCGCGATGATCACCGAGCTCGACGGGACGGCCGAGGTGCTCGGCGCGATTGCCTTCGGCTGGAGCGAGTTCATGTCGCTCTCGAGCGCGCCGGACCAGGACAAGGCGTACGAAACCTACCTCGAGTTTTTCCTCGCCACCGCGAAGAAGCTCGAGGAAAAATACAAGCGCCGCCTCATCCACGTGCTCGACGTGCACTGGTACCCGGAACAGAAGGGCTACAAGCGCATCACCGAGCAAGACGTGACGCAGCGGACGATCGACGCGCGCGTCGAGGCGCCGCGGAGCTTCTGGGACCCGACGTACCAGGAGAAGAGCTGGATCGGCGACCAGTGGAAAAAACCAATTCGCCTGATCCCGTGGCTGAAGGAACTCGCGCAGAAACACTACCCGGGCACCAAGATTTCGATGACCGAATACAACTTCGGCACCGGTGATCACGTGTCGGGCGGTATCGCCCAGGCCGACGTGCTCGGCATCTTCGGGCGTGAGGGCCTCTACCTCGGGAATTACTGGGGGAACGGCGCCGGCGTGGGCCCGTTGCCAAAGTACATCGCCGCCGCGTTCAAGCTGTTCCGGAACTACGACGGCAAGGGCGGCACGTTCGGCGATACGGCGGTCGAGGCTTCGGCCGATGTCGCGAAGGCCTCGCTCTACGCCGCCACCGACAGCAAGGTGCCGGGTCGACTGACGCTGGTGGCGATCAACAAGGACCAGCGCGCGAACTACCAGGCCGTGATCAAGATCGCGGGGAGCGCTCCCGGCTGCACCAAGGCCAAGGCGTACCGTTTCGACGGCGGCGCGCCCGAGGTCGTCGAGGTCCCCCCGGCGACGGTCTCGGGAGGTGAGCTCAAGGCGACTTTGCCGGCGCTTTCAGCCACCATGTTCGTTTGCGACAAGGGCTGACCCCGGCGGAACCGAGCCTCGTCGCGGGCTCTTAACGAAGGGACGGCTGCAAAAAGCGTCGTTCCTGCCCACCGGCTTGCTATCATTGGCGTACAGGGCGCGTTGTACTGGACTCCAGCTCGCTTCGACTATCAGACGACCTTCGGCGGCGCGTCACACCTAGGGACTCGGCGCGAGCAGAACGAGGACGTCTGGGCCGCTGACCAGGCGAACGGCCTCTTCTTCGTCGCCGACGGCGTCGGGCGCCGGGCTGGTGGGGGCATCGCCGCGCGCCTCGCCGTCGACACGACGATGTCGATGCTCGCGAACCCGGGTTGGCTCGGCGCGTTCGACGGGTTCGTCAAGTCTCCGACGCTGCCCGCGCGCACGGAGGTCTTCAAGGCGATGAACGGCGCCGTGCAGCGTGCGCACGACGCGGTGAAGGCGGCGCCCAACCAGGGCCTCGGTGTGCGCGGCATGGGCTGCACGCTCGAAGTGGTGATGCTGCTCCGATCGCACGCGTTCATCGCCCACGTCGGCGATGCGCGCACCTACCTGTGCCGGCCGACGACCACGATCCAGGTGACGACGGATCACACGCTGCAGGGCTCGTTGCTCTCGGCCGGCGTGAAGACGCCGAACATGCGCGACGAGGGGCCGAACACGCTGACCAACGCCATCGGCGGTCAGGAAGCCGTGCAGGTCGACCGCATGATCGTCGAGGTCGCGGCCGGTGATCGGCTCGTCATCCTGAGCGACGGCGCGTACGAGGCGATCGACGAGGAAGCCAAGATCGGCACGCTGAGTCGGCGCGGCCACCCGCAGGAAGCCGCCGTCGGTCTCGTCAACGAGGCGCTCGCCAAGGGTGCCAGCGACAACGCGACGGCGCTGGTCGTGGAAATCGGCCCGGCCAGCGTGTCCCGCGACGAATTCGAGCAAACGGTCTCCACGCGCGATTTCTCCTACCTCGAGCACTGCACGCTGTTCCGCGGTTTGAGTCGCGAACTCGTGCAGAAGGCTCGCGCGGCGGCGGTCGAGGTCACGTTCGAAATCGATCAGCGGATACCGCGTTTCGACGCGAGTGATCGCGTGGCCTACGTGATCATGCAGGGCACCGCCGCGACGCCGCAGGGTTGGACGATGAGCGTCTCCTCGGTGCTCTATCCGGAGTCACTCGCCGGCGGCGGTAAGAGTCAGCAGCCGTGCCGCGCCCTCGAGCCACTCCGCGCGCTTCGCATCCGGCACGATGACTTCAAGGAAGTGTGCCAATCCGATGCGCGGCTTGCAGCAGAGGTGTATCAGCGCCTGGCCCGTAACCTCGCCGAGATGCTCGGCTAATTCGATCGGCCGCGCCGATGCAGGGGAGCGCGGTTGACGGGCTGGTGCCCGTATGTCCTGATCATAAGAATGGTGTGGGAACGTTCTTATCGGCTTCGCTTCGGAAATCTAGCCAGTGCCGCCCTGCTCACGGGCCTCGTCACCGTCCTCGCGCAGTGCGGTGGCAGCACCACCGCGTCGGACGACGAAGAACCGTCCGGTGAGGGTGGTGACGGCTCGGGCGCCACGGGCGGTGCGACAGTCGGCGGCGCGTCAGGGACTGGCGGGAAGGGAAGCGGCGGCGATTCGGCGGCATCCAGCGGCGGCGACAGCGGCACGGGGGGTGGGATGACCGGCGGCTCGGGCGGCGACGCGGCGTCATCGAGCGGCGGCGCGTCCGCGAGCGGCGGTGATGCCGGCGACGGCCCGTCGAGCGGCGGTGCGTCCGCGACGGGAGGCAACGGTGGCGCCGGTGGAAGCGGCGGCAGCGGCGGAGCGTCCCCCAGCTGCGGCAACGGCAGCGTCGACTCGGGCGAAGGCTGCGACGACGGCAACCTCCGGTCCCTCGACGGTTGCAGTGAGAACTGTGGCGTGGAGGACGGCTTTCAATGCGTCGACAGCCCGAGCCGCTGCATCCCCACCACCTGCGGCGACGGGATGCTCGAGGGCACGGAAGGCTGCGACGATGGCAACGCCACCCCGCTCGACGGCTGCTCGCCGAGCTGCACGATAGAGCCGAACTGCGATCCGATGGCCGGCTGCGCCGGCACTTGCGGCGACGGCATCGTGATCGGCGAAGACTGCGACGACGGCAACACCATTGCCGGCGACGGCTGTTCGCCGGATTGCATGGTGGAGTCGGGCTTCACCTGCAGCTCGGCGACGTGCGAGCAGATCGGCGGACAGTGCGTGCTCCGCGTGCCGACCGTCTTTCGCGATTTCAACGCCAACACGGTGGCGGGCGGGCATCCGGATTTTGCGCCTGGATTCAACAGCACCGGCGCCGAGCAGGGGCTCGTGGAGGCGAACCTCGATGCCGACGGCAAGCCGGTCCTCACCAGTCTGGGGAGCGACCTCAACGGTTTCGTCCACGGGCAGACGTACTTTGCTCAGTGGTACCGCGACACCGCCGGTGTGAACGCCACCATCCCCGGCGAGCTCGTGCTGTGGGATGACGGCGCAGGTGGCTACGTCAGCCGCTGGGGGGCGACGGGCGAGCAATGGACGTCGCTCCTCTCGAGCACGGAGGTCGTGTACGGGGGTTCCGCAGGCGGAGGATGCACCGAATGCACGCCGGCCAGCGGCCAGGTCTGCCTCGATCCCTGTACGGCTGAGTTCTACGAGACCTACTCGTGCTGCGGCCCGCCCGGGCTGCCGAGCTACGACGGCAACCCGCTCTTTTTCCCAATCGACGACCACCCTTCGATCCTCACCGAGACGCGGCTCGAGGCCAAAGTGCCGCCGCAATACGGCTTCAACGGCTGGCCGTGGGAGGACTACGTCGCTGCCGACCTCGGCGTCACGACGCCGATTCCGACTGCTTGTTCGCCCTTCCCGACGGCGCTCCACAACTTCCACTTCACGACCGAGGTGCGCCTCTGGTTCCGCTACGAGCTCGGGCGAACCATCTCGCTCGATTTCTTGGGTGACGACGACGTGTGGGTCTTCGTGAACGGTCACCTCGCGGTCGACCTCGGCGGCTGGCACGTCCCGCTCAGCGGCACCTTCACGCTACTCGGTGACACCGGCGAGACCGTGCAGATCTCCACCACGCTCACCGAGACCGGCTCGCCCATCACGACCACGACCAACGCCGCCGCCTTCGGGCTCACGTCGGGGAACCTCTATCCTCTCGCTGTCTTCCACGCCGAGCGCCAGAAGGAAGGCTCGTCGTTCCGGCTCGGGCTACGCGGGCTCGAGGTCGGGAAGAGCCTCTGCATTCGCAACTAGAGCAACTTGCGGGTGGCTCACGCGACCCGAAGCAGATCGAGTGTCGGCATATCCGGAGAGGCGGGGTTGACGACGAGGTCCTGGGAGCATTGTTCGACACGCGGGCGGTGCTATAGATTAGAAAAACTAAACTGAACGTACAGAAACTTTCACTAGACTAAACAATCGCGCCCGGTCACCCTTTGCGCATGGGAAAGAACCTGTTTCAGAAGGTCTGGGAGCGGCATCGCGTGCGCGAGCTCTCGTCGGGCGCGTCGCAGGTCTTCATCGGATTGCACCTGCTGCACGAAGTCACGAGTCCGCAGGCGTTCGGCATGCTGCGCGACCTCGGGCTCAAGGTGGCGCGGCCGGACCTGAGTTTTGCGACGGTCGACCACATCGTGCCGACGGACACCCGCCTGCGGCCGTTTCGCGATGATCTTGCCGAGGGGCTCATCGTTGCGCTCGAGAAGGCGTGCGAGGAGTTCGGCATCCGCTACTTCGGCATGCAGTCCGGGCACCAGGGCATCGTCCACGTGATCGGCCCGGAGCTCGGCCTCACCCAGCCCGGCATGACGATCGCCTGCGGTGATTCGCATACCTCGACGCACGGCGCGTTCGGTGCGATCGCCTTTGGCATCGGCACCACGCAGGTGCGCGATGTGCTCGCGACGCAGACGCTGAGCCTCGCGCCGCTCAAGGTGCGGCGGATCGAAGTGAGCGGGCGACTCGGCCCGGGCGTGTACGCGAAGGACATCATCCTGCACGTGATTCGAAAGCTCGGCGTGAACGGGGGCACCGGCTACGCGTATGAATACGCCGGCCCCGCCATCGCTGCGCTCGGCATGGAGCAGCGGATGACCCTCTGCAACATGTCGATCGAAGGCGGCGCCCGCGTCGGCTACGTGAACCCCGATCAAACGACGTTCGACTACCTCGAGGGGCGTGAGCTCGCACCGAAGGGCGCAGCGTGGGATCGGGCGGTCGAGTACTGGAAATCAATCGCCTCGGATGCCGATGCCACGTACGACGACGTCGTCAGCTTCGACGCGGCCGAGATCGCGCCGACCGTCACCTGGGGCATCAACCCCGGCCAGGCCGTCAGCATCGTGGAACAGGTGCCGCGGGTGGAAGACGGGAAGACGCAGGCGGAGCGCGACTCGATCAAGGAAGCGCTCGACTACATGCAGCTCGAAGCGGGCAAACCGATCGAGGGCGTGCCGGTCAACGTGGCCTTCATCGGTAGCTGCACCAATGGCCGGCTTTCGGACTTTCGCGAGGTCGCGCGGCTGATCCGTGGCAAGAAGGTGGCGGCTTCGGTGCGCGCCCTGGCCGTCCCGGGCTCCCAGGAAGTCGCGCGCGCGGCCGAGGCCGAGGGGCTCGACGGTGTGTTTCGCGATGCGGGTTGGGAATGGCGACAGCCAGGCTGCTCGATGTGCCTGGCGATGAATCCCGACAAGTTGATCGGGCGCGAGCTCTGCGCGTCGTCGTCGAATCGCAATTTCAAGGGCCGGCAGGGGAGCCCGACCGGGCGCACCGTGCTGATGAGCCCGGTGATGGTCGCCGCGGCGGCGATCCAGGGCAGCATTGCAGACGCCCGCAAGGTGTTCGGAGTTTCCTGAGGAGCATCCATGGCACTCGAGAAGATCAAAGGCATCAGTGGCCGCGCGGTGGCCGTTCCCGGCGACGACATCGACACCGACCGCATCATCCCCGCGCGCTTCATGCGCTGCGTCACGTTCGACGGCCTCGGCGCGTACCTGTTTCACGACGTGCGCTTCGACGAAGGTGGGGCGTCGAAGGACCACCCGCTCGACGACCCGCGCTTCAAGGGCGCGTCGATCCTGCTCACGAACGCGAACTTCGGTTGCGGCTCCTCGCGCGAGCACGCGCCGCAGGCCTTGCGAAAGTTCGGGATCCGCGCCGTGGTCGCGGAGAGCTTCGCCGAGATTTTTTTCGGCAACTCGACGACGCTCGGCATGCCGTGTGTTTCGGTCACGCGCGACGGCGTCGTTGCGCTCAGCCGGGCGGTCGAAGCCGATCCGTCGACCGAAGTGACGATCGACCTCGAGGCCGGTACGGTTTCGGCCGGCGCGCTGGTCGTCCCCTGTTCGATGAAACCGGCGGCCCGCGACGCCCTGGTCAAGGGTGAATGGGACCCGATCGGCCAGCTTCTCGACGGCGCCGAGGCGACGAAAGCGCTGGCCGCGAAGCTTCCGTATCTTTCGCTCTGAGGCCGAGAGGCACGGCTAGGCCGACACGACTAGGCTAGCCGGCGTGGTTCGCCGGCTGCGCGCGCTGCTGCTCTTCTGGACGATCTTCGCGTCGTACGGGCTGACGTTCGTGCTGTCGAAGCTCGTTGGGCGCGAGCGTGGGGCGCGGATGTTCCAGCGCGCGCACGTCCGGAATGCGCGCCGGCTCGCGCGTGGGTTTTCGACGCTCCGCGGCGTGTTCATCAAGGTCGGTCAGGTGATCGGCGTCACCGGCACCTTCTTGCCGCCGGCGTTCGGCGAAGCGCTCGAAGAGCTTCAGGACAAGGTACCGCCGCAGCCGTTCGCCGAGATCGAGGGACGGCTCGAGGAGGCGTTCGGTCCCGATCCGCTCGCTCGCTTCGGCACCTTCGACCGCGAACCGCTCGCTGCCGCTTCGCTCGCGCAGGTGCATCGCGCGACCGCGCCCGACGGTCGGCCGCTGGCCGTGAAGGTGCGCTACCCCAACATCGAAAAGCTGATCGAAAGCGATCTTCGCGTCCTGCGCTCGATCCTGCCCGTCATCCAGAGGCTCGCGCCGATCTCGCGCGTGGAGCGGATGCTCGATCAGCTCGAGGCGATGTTGTCGCGGGAGACGGACTACGAGCACGAACGCGCCAACATCGAGCGGATGCGCGGCATTTTCGCCGAAAGGACGGACGTGGTGATCCCGACCGTCGTACCGGAGCTCACGCGGGCCGGCGTGCTTTCGATGTCGTTCGAGGAGGGCGTGAAGATTTCGGATCAGGAGGGCCAGCGCGCGCTCGGCGTCGATCCGGAGGCGGTCGGCAAGCTCCTGGTCGAGTGCTACTTCGAGATGCTGCTCCGGCATCGGGTGTTCCACGCCGATCCGCATCCCGGGAACTTCCTCGTGCGTGCGGGCCCGAAGCTCGTGGTGCTCGATTTCGGGGCGGTGGAAGAGGTGACGCCGGCGCTCGCCGAGGGGATGAAGAACGTCGTGCTCGGCGTCTTGGCGAAGAATGACGATCAGATCTTGCTCGGGCTCGAGCACATGGGTTTCGTGACGGCGACGGGCGATCGCGAGCTTTTGCGTCAGGTCGGCCGCGAGTACCTCGGCGTGCTCGCCACCACCAAGATCGGTGATTTTTCGCGCCTCGATCGCGAGCAGATCGAGAAGCTCTCTGGCTTCAAGCAGGTGCGCGGGCGCCTGCGCCAGATCATGAAGAGCGTCGAATATCCGGACGGCTACTTCTACGTCGAGCGGACGCTCGTGTTGCTCTTCGGCTTGGCCGGGCATTTGGCCCCGCGTCAGGGGCTGCCGGGGCTCGTGTTGCCTTACGCGTCGCGCGTTCTGGCCGGTGCGTTCATCGCCCGGCCCCCCTCCTGAGCGCTCGGGCTCAGGGGGCGACGCCGTATTCTGTGAAGACGCAGGCGAGCAAGGCCAGCTGGGTCCCGGTGCAACCGGCGGGCTGGGGAACGCCGTCGGAGTCGCAGGTGAACTCCTCGGCGGCGGCGCCGCAGTCGAGGTAGCCGGTGTACTGGTCCCTGCAAACCGGGACCGCCGTGCCGATGACCTGGCAGTTCGTGGTGCAGTCGGCGACCGTCCGGGAATTGTCGCAGGTCACGACCTGCTCGGCTTCGCACAGGCCCGCGCAGGGCTCTTCTAGAGTGGGATCGAGCGCGTCGTTGTAGACGCAGTCCAGCGCGGCGATGTACTCGTCCTCGCACCCGGGCCACGCCGGCTCGCCGTCGTTGTTGCACGTGACAGGGTCCACGGCTTCCTGGCATGCGAGGAGTGCGTCCCAGAAAGGCGAGCACGCTTCGATCTGGATCGCGAACCGACAATCCGCGACGCACTCCGCGAGCGTATCGGCGTTCGGACAGTCCGCAGCCTCGGCGGCCACGCACGTCGAAGTGCACGCGTCGACCTGGGAGTCCGGCGGGTCGTAGCCGGTCATCGCGCCGGTGCCGGCCATGCCGGTTCCCGCCATGCCGGTTCCGCCCGTCGCGTCTCCGCCCTCGCCGCTGGTGCCGCCGGAAGTGCCGCCGGTTGCGCCACCCGTACCGGAACCGGCGCTGCCGCCCTTGCCGCCACTGCCGCCCTTGCCCGCGCTGCCGCCGGTCGTGCCGCCGGTTGCGCTGCTGCCGCCGCTTCCCGCCGTACCGCCCTTGCCCGCGCTGCCGCCGGAGCCGGCGCCGCTCCCCGCGCTGCCCCCGCTCGAGGGGGTGGTGAAACTCTCCGAGTCACCACCGCATGCGGCGGCCGTTGCCAGGGTGACGGTGACGAGCGACAGAAAGACCGGGTTGGAAAGCTTCATGGGGATCCTCCGGGGAAGAGACGACGATACTCGCATCCTTTCCGCGGACGATCAAAGTGCCCATGTAGGTTCGGGTGCGCGTCACCCTGGTCCCGGCGATTCGATGAATCGCCTTCAGAGTCGTCCCGGCGATTCGATGAATCGCCTTCAGAGCCCGAAGCGTGCGCGGTTCTGTGCAACGAACTCGACGTACGCGCCGGACTCGAGGTGCGGTTCGATCTCACCCGCTTCAATCGCTGCCTCGAGCGCACGCTTGATGTCGCCGATCAGCCGCGAGGGCGGCAGGCCGAACGTCTTCATCAGATCGGTGCCCACGCCGGTCGGCAGCGGCGGCTCCAGCGCGTCTTCGGCCGCGAGGTCGCCGATGCGCTCTCCGAGTTCGTCGATCAGGGCGATGCCCCGCCGCTTCTTCTCGGGCCGCTTGGTCGTGATGTCGGCGCGCGACAGGCACAACAGATCCTCGAGGTGAGCGCCCATTTCCCGCGTGAAGCGCCGCACGGCGCTCGGCGTCCACTTGCCGTCGTATTGGCTGGCGCGGAGGTGATGCAACACCAGGAAGCGCACCGTGTCGCGGAGGGCGGGGGTCGAGGCGAAGAGGCCCTCGCGCCGCTCGAGCTTGTCGAACATGCGCGCCCCGACCTCGGCGTGCCCGAAGAAGTGCACTTCGCCGTTGGCGTCGATGCTGCGCGTGCGCACCTTGCCGATGTCGTGGAACAGCGCGGCCCAGCGGACCTCGAGCCGAGGGATGCTCTGGATCACGACTTGTTTGGTGTGCTTCCACACGTCCTTGTGGCGCCACTCGCCGTCGCCGAAGCCGACCATCGATTTGACCTCGGGTAGCAACGCGTCGAGCGTGCCCGAAGCGAGCAGGGCGTCGAGACCGAGGTCGGCGTGCTCACCCATCATCACGCGGTCGAGGTACCGCCGGAGATCGTCCGCCGGCAACGACGCCACGTCGTCCGCTGCGAGTAGCGAGACGTGCCGTTGCGAACTCGCCCGCTCGGCGCACTCGACGGCGCGCTCGAGGGCGTTCACCACCTTGTCGCGGGCGTTCGCAGCACTGGCGGGGGAGGGGGGCATCGGGGGGCGGCCCTTCTAGCACCAGTCTGCCACGAAGAAAGCCTAGCGGGAGGCGAGCCGGTGCAGGCGCTCCGCCGCCTTTTCGAGCGTCTGGTCCTCCTTCGCGAAGCAGAAGCGGACGATGCGCTGCTCGGGCGGGGTCTCGTAGAACGGCGATAGGGGAATGGCGGCGACGCCCACGTCGGTCGTCAGGCGGCGTGCGAAGTCGAGGTCGCCCTCGGCGGAGAGGCGCGAGTAGTCCACGAGTTGAAAATAGGCGCCGCTCACCGGGAACAGGTTGAACGGCAGGTCGGCGAGCAGCGCGCGAAAGTGGTCGCGCTTTCTTTGGTAGAACCCGCCGAGCGTCGCCAGGTACTCCGGCTCTTCGGTGAGCACGTCGGCGAACGCGTGCTGTGCCGGCGTCGACGTGGCGAACGTCACGAACTGGTGCACCTTCCTGAGCTCGCGGGTGAGTTCGGGCGGAGCCGCTACCCAGCCGACCTTCCAGCCCGTCGCGTGAAAGCTCTTGCCGAAGGAGCTCACGCAAAAACTCCGCGCGGCGAGTTCGGGGTGGCGGAGCACGCTCTGGTGCGCCCGGCCGTCGAACACGATGTGCTCGTAGACCTCGTCGGACAGCACGAGGGCGCGGTGCGGACGCAAAAGCTCCGCGAGCGTCTCCAGGTCTCCCGGCGCGAGCACGGCGCCGCTCGGGTTGTGAGGAAAGTTGAGCACGACGAGTCGCGTGCGAGGGCTGAGCGCGTCGCTCACCCGCTGCCAGTCGACCGAAAAGTCGGGCAGGCGGAGCGGGACGTGCACCGCCCGCGCACCCGCGAGGTGCACGGCCGGTTCGTACGCATCGTACGAAGGATCGAGCAAGATCACCTCGTCGCCCGGGTGCACGCTGGCCGTGATGGCGTCGAAGATCCCTTCCGTCGCACCGCTCGTGATCGTGATCTCGGTCGCCGGATCGAGACGGCGCCCGTACGAGCGTTCGAGGGTGAGTGCGATCCGTTCGCACAGCCGCGGGACGCCTGCCATCGGCGCGTACTGGTTTTTCCCGCTTTTGATTTGACGTTCGAGCGCCGCGAGGAGGGCGGGCGGCGGATCGAAGTCGGGGAAGCCTTGGCCGAGGTTCACGGCGCCGTGCTCCTCGGCCAGCCGCGACATGACGGTGAAGACCGTGGTGCCGACCGCCGGCAGCTTCGTGTCGATCACGTCCGGCATCGCGGAGCGGGGGCTCAGCTGGGCGCGGTGCGCGTCGCGGCGGCGAACCAGCGCACGGCGTCCGATTCGTTGTCGAAGACGTCGGCGCGGCCCCCGGCGTCACGGCACAGGTTCCGGAACTGCAGGACCTGGATCGGCGACTCGCCCACCAACACCGCCACGCCGATGCCGAGCTTGGCGGCCGCCCCGAAAAAACCGGCCAGGGTTTCTCGCGTCTTCGGCCCGAACACCGGCGGACCTCGCCGGAGGTCGAAGATGATCCCGCGGTAGGGCGTGCCGGTCATGAGCACGTTGGTCGTCAGGTACTCCGACATCTGTTGCGCATTCCGCGCGCCGTCCTCGGGGCTCAGATCGGGCCGCGACCAGACCTGGCAGATGGCGAGCCCATCACGCGAAGAAATCAGATGATTGTCACCTTGGGCGAGGCGCATGGGTTCGGGACGGCTCCCCGCCCTCCCTACCACCTTTCGCGTTTTGTGCCCCGGGGGGGCCGAAGGGCTAGGCTTCCTGGGCGATGGACCAGCGCGCGCGACCCCGGACCCGGCGCTCCGACCTAGGTCGGTCGGTGGCGAGGCTGGTCGCCGCGGTCCTGGCGCTGGTGGGTGCGACGCCCTTCGTCGCCGCGGCGCTCATATCGAGCGGGCCGCTTCAGCGCTGGGCCGAACGCGAGGCCGCACGCCTCATGCGCGAGGAACTCGGCCTATCGGCCCGCTACCGAGCCGAGCTTCGCCTGCTCCCCCTGCGCCTGGCCGTGGTCGATCTGGTCGTTCCCGCCTCCGACGGCGGGACCCCGGCCCTCACGGCCGAGTCCGTCAGCGTCGCACCGCGCGTCTTCGCCCTTTTCGGCGGTCGGCTCGATCTGGGCGAGATCGACATCGAGCGGCCCCGAGCGCGCCTCATCATTGCCGACGGCAAGATCAAGAACGTCGCCTACCGTCTACCCAAGGAGACGGAGCGCCCGCCGTCGCGGGCTCAGCGCGCACCGTTCACGAGCCTTTCGATCACCGAGGGACGGTTCCGCGTCGAAGCGAACGGCATCGGAGTCGACACCGGTCCCATCGACCTCGACGTGTTCGCCGATCGTGGTCCATCGTTCGAGATCGCATTGCAGGCGGACGAGTCGCGCATCGTCCGGCGCCGCGTCAACCAGACAAAGAGCGTGGAGTCGAGCGGCCGCGAGGTTCAGGACGACGATCTCATTTGCCGGCTCGAGGCGCGCCTCAGGGTGGACCCCGAATCACTCGACGTCCGCCGCCTTTCGCTGCTCGCGACCATCGACGACAGCCCCGATCCGGGGCGCAAGAAGGGCTGCGAGGTGGCGGGCGAAGCGGATCCGCGCGGCGTCGTGGCGCGCGTCTCGCAGCTTCACGTCACGTTCCGCCCCGACAAGATGCCGCTCTTCGCCGGTCACGTGGTCGCTCGGGCGCCACTCTCGCTGGCCAACCGCTTCGTCTCGCTCTACACGCTTCACGGGTGGGCCGCGTTTTCCGGTGACGCGCGCTTCGACGGTAGCTTCAAGTTGCCGGAGGTCGAGGGCAAGCTCACCGGTAAGGGGATTGCGCTCGGTCCCTACAAGATCGCCAAGGACCTCAGCCTCGACGCCCGCGTGGCGCGCGACGTGGTCGAGATCCCCCGCTTCGAGATGGGCTTTGCCGACGGCCGCGTGTCGCTGAAGAACGCGCGGATCCAGCCGCTCGCACCCGGCGTCCCGATCACGATCGAGGCAATGGACCAGTCGGACGTCCCGTTCACGTCGTTGATGCGCGACCTCAACGTTTCGCCGCGCACCATCGTCAGCTGGGACATCAAGGAAACCCACGCGCGCAAAGTCCACGGCACGCTGGCGCCGGCTCGCGTGGAGGGCGAACTGGTCGGCGACACGCGGGATTTCGAGGTGTTCGACCGCGCTTTCTCGCGCCCCGATCGGAAGCACATGATCGGCGTGAAGCGCGCCGCGCTGCGCGGAAAGTTCCGCGTCCTGCCGAAGGCGCTCGAGTTCTTCGACATGCGCACCGACTTCGGAAAATCGAGCGTGCAGGTCAAGCTCGTCTCGATCGGGTACGCGAACACCATCGTGCTGAGCGTGGCGAAGGGCTCCAAGATCGATCTGGCGGACGTGAGCCCGCTGGTCGACCTGCCGTGGTCGGGGGCGGCCGACGTCGACGTGGAGATGGCCGGCGAAATGAGTGACCCGTTGCTCACCGGCAACTTGAAGATCCAGAACTTCGTCTTCGGTGGGTTTCCGCTCGGCGATCTGAAGAGTGGTAAAGTGAAGTTCCGACCGCTCTGGCTCGAGATGACGGACGTCGAGGCGCAGAAGGGCTCGAGCGTCTACAAGATCCCGAGTGGACGCATCGATTTCGACGCCGGGGCAACCCTGATTGCCGACGCGACGGTCAAGAGCTCGGCCTTCGATCTCAGGGATTTTCTCCATATCTGGCACTTCGACCAGGATCCACGCTGGAGCGATCTCAAGGGGGTCACCAACGCCGACGCGCGCGTTCACTACGTGCTCGGAGGCAAGGAAGACTCCTGCGGCACGGGGCTCCTCGTCACGAGCGGCAAGCTCGGTTTCAAGTCGCTCGATCTGTTCGGTGAGCACTACGATTCGGGTCAGGCGGACTACAAGTTTCGCTGGTGGGATCGCGAAGCCACCTATCTCGGCATGGAGCTGTCGGTGCCGGGGATGATGCTGACGAAGGGTTCGGGAACGCTGGTCGGCAACTTCGACATTCGCTCGGGCGGCAAGATCAGCGGCAAGATGCTGGCGAGCGACATCCCGATCTCGAAGATCGATGCCATGCCGAGCGCGTTCCGCGTCGCCGAAGGCCGTGCGTCGGGCGTGGCCGAGTTTGGCGGCACCATCGACGAGCTGACGAGCACCGGCAGCGGACGGCTATCGGCGGTTCGCGTGGGACGCACGACGCTGCCTGGGTCCGAGTTCCGCTACGACCTCACGGCCTTGCCCGACGGCAAGCCGTTCGTCGGTCGTTCGGCGTGCGGCGTGCAGTACAAAGCCGGCTTCGACCAGGCGGAGTGGGACGCCGACAAGGCCTCCGGCGTGTTCGCGATCAGCGGCTCGCTCTACGGGGGGCAGGTGAAGTTCGACAACCTCACGATGACGCGCCAGCGGAGCAAGCTCGCGCGCGGGCGCCTGACTTTCGACGGTCTCGACGTGGCTGCCGTCGCGGAGCTCTCGCCGGCCTTCGCCCTGTCCGATTCGCGGATCGAGGGGCGTATCTCGGGGACGGCGGAGCTTTCCGAATGGCGTGTCGAGGATCCGCTGTCGTCGCGGGGCAGTCTCGGTCTCTCCTCTGTCTCCCTGTCGCGCGGCGGCTATTCGGCGCGCATGCTGCCCGGCGCAGCGCCGATTGAGCTCGGCGGCAGCGCCGTGAAAGTGCCGGCGCTCAGCGTGGTCGCTACGACACCGCGCGGCCACCAGGCGACATTCGATCTCTCGGGCGGCATCTCGTCGATCCGCGACGTACCGCGCGTGGATGCGGCCGTCACGCTCCGCCCGATGGAGCTTTCGGCGCTGACCCAGGCGTTCACGAAGGTCGAGCGCGCGAAGGGGACTCTCTCCGGTCGCCTCGCCCTGACCGGTCCGCTCGCGGCGCCGCTCTACAACGGCGGGCTCGAGCTCACCGGCGGCGAAGTCGTGTTTCAAGGCTTGTCGTCGCCGGTCACGGATCTCGATCTCGCCGTCAAGCTCGACGCTGGTGAACTCGGCGTGACGCGTGGCTCGGCTCGTTTCGGCAACGGGCGGCTCACCGTGAGCGGCGGCGGGCCCCTCCGCGGTTTCGAACTCGGAAGTCTGCGTCTCGAAATCGGTGCGCGCGATCTGTCGCTGCCGCTCGGCGACGGGGTGCGTGGGACGGCGGACGCCGAACTGCTCGCCACCTGGAAGCCGGGGGCGGGTGGTGATCGCGGCTTGCCGCGCCTGTCGGGCAACGTCCTCGTGCGTTCGTTCGAATACCGCCGCCCGGTGACGATGACGGCGGATCTGCAGTCGCTCGGACGCCGGGGCAAGCGCACGACCTTCGAGAACTACGACCCAGCCGAGGACTTCGTGAACCTCGACATCACGGTGCGCGCAGCCCGTGCCCTCAGCATCAAGAACGAGCTCGTCGAGGCCGACCTCGCGCTCGCCGACGAGGGCCTCTTGCTCGCGGGCACGAACGGCCGTTACGGCTTGCGCGGCACGGTCGAGGTGAAGCCGGGTGGGCGCATCACCCTTCGCCGCAGCGTGTTCGAGGTCACGCAGGGCACCGTGCGCTTCGACGACGTGACCCGCATCGCACCGAGCGTCGACATCACGGCGGTCACCGACTACCGCCGCTACTCCGACACGTCGGGTGGGAGCAGCTCCGCCACGGCGGCAGCCGCATCGTCGACCAGTTCCACTTCCGTCGCCGGCGGCCACTGGACCATCCGCCTCCACGCCTACGGCGACGCCGACGACCTCAAGGTCGATCTCACGAGTGATCCGCCGCTCGCCCAGGACGATGTCTTCCTCTTGCTCACCGTCGGGCTCACCCGCGCGGAGCTCGATCAAGCGCAGTCGGCCAGCGTCGGCGAAAGCGTGGCGCTCGAAGCGCTCGGCACACTGAGCGGCGCCGACAAAGCCGTCACCAAGGCCGTGCCGGTGATCGACGAATTTCGCTTTGGCAGCTCGTACTCCTCGCGCACCGGCCGCACCGAGCCCACCGTCACCATCGGCAAGCGCCTGACCGAGCGCGTGCGCGCCAACGTGACGACCGGCATCGCCGAATCACGCGAGGTGCGCTCGAACGTCGAATGGCGCCTCTCGAACCGCGTCAGCGTCGAGAGCTCCTACGACAACGTGAACGACATCTCGAGCTCGGCGCTCGGCAACCTCGGCGCCGATATTCGCTGGCGGCTCGAGTTCGAGTAGGTGCGCTCTGCGAACTAAGCGCCGCGCGACGTGCGCCAGTCTTCGCGCAGGCGCCGATGCAGTGCCGGATCGGGTGACCTGACGCCGAGCCGCGCGAGCACGGCGAACGGCTCCGTCACGAGCTCCGCCGGCACCGCTTGAGTGAGCATCTGGGCACCCAGCATGGCGGTCTGCAGGGCCATTCGGTAGACGGGGTTGAGTTCAACGGCGATGTAGAGCTTGCTCGGGCGAGTCTTCACCTCGGCCCGGCGTGCCATGAACACCCCCCGCGCTTCGCGAGAAAGGCTCGTGAGCGAGCGCCAGTCGTGAACGAGCGTGGGAGCCGCCGTCGGCTCTCGCGCCGAAAGCCACAGGAACAGATCGATGAGGGCGTTGGCGTCGTCCGCGTTCACGGACGGGCCGCTGGTTCGCGTGACGACGACCGCGCGTTCGGGGAACAGCCAGGCCTGCCCGTTGGGGGAGAAGGGGATGCCATCGGACCAGGCCACGGTTCTCTCTTGAGCTGCGAGCACGCGTGTAACTTCACAACATACCACGATCTTTTTTCGTGGGCTCGCGAGTGCGTTCGCATGGTCGCCTCGCGCTCGCCCTTTGCTGACAAAACCTCGTCGGTCGCACCCACTCACGGGTCCATGGCGGTCGCGCGCACTACCTCTCGCGTTCGAGCGCACCGTTCCACACATTGGGGCCGAGGTAGTCCTGCGCTTTAATGATCGTTCTACGCAGTCGAGCCCTTCAGAGCTCGCGGCGCCGGTCGTCCATGGGAAGGGGACGACGTCTGATCATGGCATCTGATCGACAACAGTCGGACGGTAATCGGGCGGCGCCCGCCAATGGCCCGCCGGCGAAGCCGATCCGGCCGATGCCCACTCGCGTCATCGCCGAAGAGGAGCCCACCGCGCGGGTTTTTCTCAAAGAGCCCCCCTTCTCTCTCGAGGCGCTGGTGGCGAGTCACCCGGTCGAAGTGAGCTCGGCGCCGGCTCAGGTTTCGCCGCCGCCGCCACCGCCGCTGCCACCCCCGCTCCCGGTCGTCACAGCGCCGAGCGACCAGACGCCCGCCGTCGCGCTCGAGATCCCGAAGCTTCACGCCGCCAACCTGCGCCGGTTCCTCGCCCACCGCTATGCGCGGATCGGCATCGGTATCTTCGGCGCGGGGGTTCTGGTCGGAGTCATCGGGGCCGTGACGGTGATGATGGGCGGCAACGAGCCGCCGCCCGAGGCAACGAACCTTGCTCCCGCTGCGCCCGTCGTCCCGAAGGCCGCGGCGCTCGCACCCCCGCCGGCGCCGTTGACCCCGCCCGCACCCGTGGTCGAGCCGCCCGCAAAGCACGAGGAGCGGGCCGAGCCCCAGGCAGAGGCAGCCGTCACCGCTCCGGCCGAGCCGAAGAATCGCAAAGGTCCCGACCTCCCCATTTCGGGCACCATCGTGCTGAGCTGCCGAGAGATCTTCGGCAAGAGTCTGTTCGAGCGCCGCGATCCCGCAGGGGCCGCCAGGGAAACGCGGCGCGCCAACCGCGAGCTCGTGCTCGGTAACCCCGCCGAGGCCCAATCAGCACTCTGCAAAGCGATTGCTTGGGACCGCTCCAACGTCGAGCGCCACATCAATCTCGGCAAGCTGTTTCTGGTTCGAAGGGACTGGAAAAAGGCGCTCGAGTACGGCCAGAGCGCGCTGAAGCTCGACCCCAAGAGCCGCCGGGCGCTTGGCATCGTCAGTGACGCGCTCGCGGCGCTCAATAGGACCGACGAGGCACGTACGGCGTTGCTCGCGTCGGAGAGAAAGCCCAACGCGAGCGAGGGCGAGCTCCGTGCGATCGCGCGGCGTGACATGGCGCTCGCGAAGCGCGTGGAGCGACTGCGGGATTTCTCGGCTGCCGGGCGGCTCTATCGCCGTGTGCTCCTGCTAGAGCCCGATAACGCCGACGCCATGATCGGCATTGCCGGCTGTCTCAACAGGGCGGGGGACTACAAGGCCGCACAAGCCTGGGCGCGCTTGGCCAAGACTCAGAGGCAGGCGGCTAGCTAGCCATCCACGACGGTCCGCGCAAGCTGCTCTGGCCGCTTTGCAGCACCGCCCGGCCTGTGCGAGTTACGGGTGCGACATGAACCGACATGCGCGCTGTGCCAGCGAGTGAACTTCCTGCGCCAACCGTGATCGCGAGGACAGACGCGCAGGGTCACGCCCACACACCAAAGTGGGACTTCTCGCATGCCGTGCGCTGGCACTGCGCATGCAACGTCACTCCACGGTAAGCCATGGAACAATCGGGGAAACACGCGAAACGTTGGACCGGGAATGAGGCACTCGATGCCTGGATTGCCACGGTGGCAACGCTCACCGAGCCTTCGGCGGTGCACGTGTGCGACGGCAGCGAGGTCGAGCGAGCAAGCCTGATCGAGGGTATGGTCGCGGCCGGCACGCTGATTCGGCTGAGCCCGGAAAAACGACCGAACAGCTTCCTCTGTCGCTCCGATCCACGCGACGTTGCGCGCGTCGAAAGCCGGACCTTCATCTGCTCGAAGCGCGAGGCCGACGCCGGTCCGACCAACAACTGGGCCCCGCCAGCAGCGATGAAAGCCGAGCTCCTCGAGCTCTTCCGTGGCTCGATGCTCGGTCGCACGCTCTACGTCGTTCCGTTCAGCATGGGGCCCGTCGGGGCGAAAGGCTCACGCATCGGCGTCCAACTCACGGACTCGCCGTACGTCGTCGTCAGCATGCGGATCATGACGCGGATGGGGGCGCCCGTGCTCGCGGCGCTCGGCGAACGGACGGACTTCGTGCGCTGCTTGCACTCGGTCGGCGCGCCGCTCGCGCCAGGGCAAACGGACGTGGTGTGGCCCTGCCGGCCGGAGCGGACGACGATTGCGCATTTTCCCGAGGAGCGCGCGGTCTGGTCGTTCGGTAGCGGCTACGGCGGCAATGCCTTGCTCGGCAAGAAGTGCTTTGCGTTGCGCCTCGCTTCGGTGATGGCGCGGGACGAAGGCTGGCTCGCCGAGCACATGGCGATCCTCGGAATCAAGACGCCCACCGGTGAGCAGAGCTACGTGGCCGCTGCATTCCCGAGCGCCTGCGGCAAGACGAACCTCGCCATGCTCGAGCCACCGCCGGCGCTCGGCGGGTTCGAGGTGACGACGATCGGCGACGACATCGCCTGGATCAAGCCCGGTTCGGACGGGCGCCTCTATGCCATCAACCCGGAAAATGGCTTCTTCGGCGTCGCCCCGGGTACGAGCGTGCGTTCGAACCCGAAGGCGATGCAGGCGATCGCGGCCGACACGATCTTCACGAACGTCGCGCTCACCGACGACGGCGACGTGTGGTGGGAAGGCATGACCGAAACACCACCCGCGCACCTCATCGACTGGCGTGGGGCGGACTGGACGCCGGATGCCGGCCGCCCCGCCGCGCATCCCAATTCGCGCTTCACCACGCCCCTCGAGCGTTGCCCTTCGCTCGACCCGGCCTGGGACGACCCGAACGGCGTGCCGATCGCCGCCTTCGTCTTCGGCGGGCGCATGAGCCGCGGCGCGCCGCTCGTCTTTCAGACCTTCGACTGGGCGCACGGTGTCTACGCCGCTGCAACGATGGGTTCGGAAACGACCGCCGCGGCCGAAGCGACCCTGCCCGCGGTACGCCGCGATCCGATGGCGATGCTGCCGTTCACCGGCTACCACATGGCCGACTACTTCGCGCACTGGCTCGCGGTCGGCAAAAAGCTCGCGCACCCGCCGCCCATCTTCCACGTGAACTGGTTTCGGCGCGACGCGAGCGGTCGCTTTTCGTGGCCGGGCTTCAGCGACAACGCCAGGGTGCTCGCCTGGGTCGTCGAGCGCGCCGACGGGCGAGCCGGCGCTGAGGTGAGCCCCTTCGGCTGGGTGCCGCGCTACCGCGACATGAACCTCCGCGGCCTCGAGCTTTCCGCAGCCGAATTCGAGTCGCTCACGACCGTTGACCCGGACGTGGCATTCGCCGAGCTCGAGGCGCACGACGCACTCTTCGCGCCACTCCGCGATCGCCTGCCCGAAGATCTCGTCCGCGAGGGCGAACGGCTTCGGGAACGGCTCGCCGGCCCGCTCGTCCGCGTGGTGCTCGAGTCGATTCGCGCGCCCTGGCCGGAGCCATACGAGCCGACGGCTGCCTGACCATCGAGGCAGGTTCGCGCTACTTGAGGTGGGCCAACTGCACGCGGACCTTGCTCGGCGTGACGCCGACCATCCTCACCGCGTTGCGCAGCTGTGTCTCGGAGCAGCCGAACTTCTGACACCAGTACGCCCGTTCCGAGGCTTCGTTGACGTTGATGCGAGTGCGATCTTTGACGTTGTCGGGCATTTCGCACGGGGTCACGGCAAGCCCGCCGCGTCAACCGCGTGCGGACGGAGCGCCCGCAGACCTAGCGTTTGAGGGGGCAAATCGCTTTCCGACCGCTGCTCGAGCCGCGGCTGACTACCGTGGTTGGCTCGTTCACCTCGCCGGCGTCGCCGCGCCGTAGGGACGTGAGCCGTACGAGCCGACGGCGGCCAAGACCCATGAAATGGGGGCGGTGCGAGTCGAACCACCAGGATGGATCGATCCGGTCTCTCGAACGTAGTGGCAGGTATGGGACGAACGCTCGTCAACGGTCGGTGGGCTTGGGGGGTCGTGTTGGTTCTCGTCGTGGCCTCGGCTCCGCGCGCTGCAGCGGGCGCTCCGCCGCCTCCGACGAAGGGCGAACCCGCTCCGCGCCCCGTTCCGTTCCCCAACGTCGAGGTCGTTCGCTACGACGAGTTCATCGCGGAGGTTCGGCGCGTGGCCGACGAGCTTGCGACCACGCCGGAAGTCGAGCGGGGCTACCGCGCGCTTCTCGCTGACTACGACCTCGTCGAAACCGACGTGAGCATCCAAAGCTACAGTCGCGTGCGTCTCGCCTTCGAGGCGACGCGCGACGGCGGCCTCTGGGGCGTGCGGTACGCGATCACCGATCGCATGCCGTGGTCCGATGCGATCTGGAAGCAGTGGCGCGGTGAGGTGCCGCAGGGCGATCCGGACATGACCGCGGAGGCAGAGTGTGACGAGCTCTCCGCACTGTTCGCGTTCCTCGCGCGTGACCTGGGGATTGAGGGTTTCGCCGGCCTTTTCTGGCCAACATGGAACCACACGGTGGCGGTGTGGCAGCTCACCCGAGGCGGCAAGGCTGGCAGCGCGAAGACGGTGCGTGTGTTGGTTCCGACATCGCAGATCTGGCTGAGCCGCGAGGCGTCGCTCGGCACGGCGCGAGTTCAAGACGGACCGCGTCATTTTTCCGTACCAGCGCCGCGATCTCAAACCAGAGAGTGAAATTCCCGCACCGCTTGCCCGCTTCTTGATCGCGCGGCTCGTGCGCTTCGGGTCGCTTTCGACGCCAGATCTGCTCGCGCGGCGAAACCGCCTTGGCGGCTCCTGACTCGAGTTGATCGCGCGGCTCGCGACCAGCGGCCGGGTGGCCGCTCAGAGTTCGTTGGGGCCGATATCCGGGGTCTGATCGCGAAATTCGCCGTCGATGTCGTCGGCGGGAGCGCCGAACGTCGCTCCCGTGTCGATGCAGCTCGGGTCGCCCGGCACGGGTACGAAGCGCGTCGACGTGAGGTCGTACGCGCATCCATCGATGTTGCCGGCGATGGTGGCGTCGGTGAGAGCGTTCACCTCCGACGCGAAGGAGAGCAGGCTCTGGCCTTCGTCCATGTAGATGAAGGCTTCTCCAATGTCCCCGTGTCGAGTGAGCGAATTGTGGTCCAAAACCCGGGGATCGGCCGCTGCCGACGTTTCGACCACCGCTTGATCAAAGTCTCTGCACCCTGCGTCGACGACGTTGTTGACGAAGATGCCTCGCGGGCCGTCGGGTGGCGAGCCGCTCACGGTCGAGAGAGAAACGCCTGCTCCCGAGCATCCGATGCAGCGCAGACTGGAATACGTCGGTCCCCCGAAGAAGTTCGAGTGCACGTCGAGCTCGGCGTCGCCGGCACCGGAGGTCACGTCGAGACCCATCAGGCGCGAAAACCGTTCGCAGCGGAGAGTCGAGGTATCGCACGCGCCGAAGGTGCTCACGATCTCGTTGTTCTCGAGCCGCGCGAAGCTGTTCGTGGCTCGTACACCGATCGAGGTGCCGCCGAGAGCGCAGCCTCCTTCGATCACGTTGCGGGCGATGAAGGGTCCCGCCCCGTCGAGAACGATCCCGGTACCGTTGTACGCGCGGATGGTATCTCGCATTCCGGAGTACGACTTCATGCCGCTGATGGCATTCCTGACGATGCGCGCACAGCTGCCGGCAACGCATGAGACGCCGATACCGGACGCGTCGTCCTGCACCATGGCGGGCCTGCTTCTCACGGCCGTGGCGTAGACCCAGGCGTTCCCCTCCACCACGCAACGGCTCCCTCGGCCTCCCTCGGAGCCGCAGGCGACGGCGGTCGTCAGGACCTCCGTGCTGTCGCTGTACGCGACGACGGACGCGTTCCCGTCGACCACCGCGTCGCAGGCCCCCAGCGCGTAAACTGCGGAACTCGGCGGATCGTTCCTTTGGACGAACCGTGCGAGAACGGTGGAGTTGTCCGCGATGCGCGGCGAGCCGTCGGTGCACCCCTCCATCCAGATCGACCGCCCCCGGTGGCCGTATTCCGTGAGATCGCCGGCAGCCTCCACGTTGTTCGCCCGGATCAAGACACCGGTCGCGTCGCCGCTCACTCGGACGGCTGCAACGCTCGCGGGATCGTCTTGATCGAAGGCTTGAAGCTCGAGCCCTCCGCAGATGGTACTCCGTTCGATGCGCGATCCAGGAGCATCGTCGAGTAGCACGCCGTAGCTCGTTGTGGTCCAGGTGACCGCACCGTGCACCGAAGGCCCGGGAAACGAACTGCCTGACGCCCAGCAGTTCGCGGCACAGCGTCCCGTTGTGTCGTCGGGAACGCTTCGACACGCGTCCTCCACCGACACGCGCGAGCGCACGGCGCGAACCCCGATCGACTCGTCCCTACCCGCGCCGCCGTCGATCCTGCTCCTGAAGATCAGCGCGTCGCCTCCGTTGATGACGCTCACCCCATACGAGTTCGTGACTCGCGGCGAGCTTGCCGTTCCAAGATTCGACAAGACGACGCCCGTTGCCCCGTCGACCGTGACGGCGGTAGTCGTCGCGAAGGTGGCGCGGTAGATCTGGAATCCGTCGAGGACCGTTGGGCTCGCGACGTCGGACGGGAACAACACGCCGACCGCTGTCGTGGGCTCGAGCCACGTGGTGGGCGTGCTGCAGCGCGAGAAACCGGTCGACTCGTAGTTGCCGAGGACCGAGATCCCATTTCGCATCGTCAGGTCACTACCGTTCGGGCCCGGATAGGTCGCTGAATCGCCGCACGTTGGCCCACCCGCGACGCAGACTCTGGTGGAAAAACCAGGGTTCGTGGCGGCGTAGTCGATCGCGACCTGGACGTTGCGGAAGGCGGCCTGCGCCGGGTTAGCGGCTGCCGCCGCGTCATCGCCGTTGGGAGCGACGCGAACGCACGGGGAGCAATCCTCGTCGATCGCACCGTCGCAGTCCTCGTCGATGCCGTCGCAGCCGTCGACGCTGGCAAGCGGTGCGCCGGGAACACATGCTGCGACGCCGTTCGAGGAGCAGGCGGCAACCGTAACGGCGCAGGCGCCGACGCCACAGGTGACCTCTTCGATGTCGTCCACCGAGCCGTTGCAGTCGTCGTCGAGGCCGTTGCAGCTCTCCGCGCTCGGCGTGCGCTCCCCGAAGCAACGGTTCCCGCCGGAGCAGTGGCGCCACCCGGCTTTGCAAACCCCGACGTCGAGCGTGGCGTCGGATCCCGTGTAGCACCCGCCGGACTGCTCGAGCTCGGTGTCGCAGCGTCCCGCGCAGCACGTCCAGACCCGACCAGCGGGTGGTGCGCCGAGCGCGCCGTCGCAATCACCCACGCCGGTGCACGGGACGGGCAAGCCGGTTCCACCGCCGTTCCCCGCACCCGACATTCCTCCGCCACCTGACCCACCAACACCCGCCCCGCCGCCACCTGACCCGCCAGTACCCGCCGCACCGCCACCTGACCCACCAACACTCGCCCCGCCGACGCTCGATCCTCCCGCGCCACCCGACGCTCCACCCGAGCCCGCTGTGCCAGCACGCGCTCCTTCACCGCCCCCGCTCTCACCGCCATGCGCAGCGCCGGACGCGCCGGCCCCGCTTCCGCCGAAACCTGCACCACCGCCCTCACCGCCCGGGTCTTCGGTGCCCGCGTTTCCCATCCTCCCCCCGTTTCCGCCTACTCCCGACGCTGCGGACTGACCGCCCCCCGCGGTCTCATCGCCCGCTTCGCCCCCTTGCGCTCGGCCGCTCTCGCCGGATGCCGCCGGCATGGGTTTCGTCGACGTCTTGTCCGAGCTCGCACAAGAGAAGACTCCCACACTGGCTGCTATCAACAGCGAAAAGGCTGCAAGCGCTTTCATCCACCGGCTTCCTCGCCCTCCCGGGCCCCAACCGATCGTACGTCCCCCTCAGTTGCCCCCGCCGCCCGATGCATTCAGGGACGCGAACCCGTCATGCCCTCTGCCACCCGCTACCCACGGCGAAGGGAGCCCCGCGAGGCAACAGCCCGTCAGTCGTAGCCAGGCGCGAGCGGCACTCCTGCCGGCGCCGCGAAGAGCGCGATGTTGAGCTCGCTGTCGAGGGCGTCGCTCTGGATCATGCGCTCGGGAGTGACGGGGTCACCGGTGCCTGCGCTCACCGCAAGCTGCGCGGGGGATAGCCGTCCGATCCGGCCGCTGCCGTGCGAAACCCAGAGGCCGCCGCCGTCGTCGAAGGCGCCCGTGGCGACCAGCACCTCGACGCCGAGCACGAAGCTCACCTCTGCGATGACCACCTGCTCGTCTTCTTGATCGAGGTCGGCCGCGGCGATCTTGAACACGGAGTTCGATCCGAAGCCGAAGCCCCAGAGGTTGCCGTCGGCGTCGAACGTGAGGCCGGTCGGATCGAGATCGCGGCTGTCCTCTGCGTCACGGATCGTGAGTGTCAGGTCGGCGGGGCCGCTGTACTCCGCATCCGGGCGCGAGTTGTAGCGCAGGACGGTCGTGCCGGTCGCCACCCAGAGCCCGGCCTCGTTGGCGGCGATGTCTTGGTTGCCTGACATGCCGGAGATCACTTGGTCCGGCGTGATGTCATCCGGCTCGGTGTCGCCGGAGTCCTCGAGGAACATGCCGTTGGTGAATTTCATCACCTGCTCGCCGCAGACGCTGAGCCAGAGATCGGGCCCCGCGAAGGCGATCGCTCTCATGGCCGGGATGCAGGCAACCGCGGGCACGTTGAGCCCGAGATCCCACTCCTTCTCGCCGCCGCTCCCGAGCTCTCCCACTGCGAAGCGCAAGACGTGCGGTTCGGCGAGCGTGCCGCCGAACACCCACAGATTGCCGCTCCGATCGAACGCGAGGTCCTTCCCCGCCGGGGCTTCCACCACGATCGGCGTGGCCTCGCCGCTCGCGCGGAGCTCGGCCGAAGGAAAGCCGACCAGGCTGCTCGTCCAGAGCTTGTTGCTGCTCGGCAGCGCTTCGTAGCTCACGCTGACCACGTGGGTCGCCCCGTCCTCCAGGCAGAAATCCCGCTCGTCGATCACCGGCTCGTACACCGTGCGCACGACCGGGTCGTCGTCGAGCACCGTTCCGGCACTGAGGCTGTAGTCGCCGGTCGCGAGATCCTCGAACGTCGTGGTTTCGGTGAAGGTCTCCCTCACGCCGTCGCCGTTCAGCACGACATCGCCCGCGAGGCCGTCCGGGAGACCGCTCACTTCGACTTCGATCGTGGCGGTGCCGTCCGTCGAGCACCCCGCCCCGCCTTCGCCACCGGCGCCTCCGGACGCGGCTGGTGCCGGCGCGTCGTCGTCGCCGCCACAGCCAAAGATCATGGTTGCCGAAAGCGCCACCTTCGCGATCCATCGGTACGACATCAAGCTCTCCTCGTTCGTTCGCCCAGACCCGCGCGTCAGGTTACCTCCCCGTGAGTTCGAGGATTTGCCAAGCGCGGCGCCCTCATAGGCCAGCGGGCCGGCAAACCTCGTTGGGGCGCTCCCCAGGTGCGAAAACCCGCACCTTGACAGTTAATCTACTCAGTCTATAGGGTGAATAGAGTGATGGATCGAGCCCGTTCGCACCGGGCAGTCAGCCCGCGCTCCGGCGTCGCCCCGCTCGGGGTGACCAGCGCCCGCCGAATCAACTGCAGCCGATGGTGTAGAAGTGAACTTCGTTCGTCGTATCGGGTTCGATCGTTTTCGCAGTGAGCATCCCTCCTGCGCGAAGCGTGTCGATTTCCGACTGCGTGAAGATGATGTCGTGCGAGTGCGGCCTCGGCCCCTCCGACGGCAGGCCGAAGGGCATGAGTGCGTTCGGGCCGTTGATGTGGGCGAGCAGGTCCTGCATGAACTGCGTCCGCTCGGCCTCGTTGGTCGGAACGTGGTCGTGCGGTTGGCAGGCCATCGGCATGCAGTCCGAGTTCTGCACGAACGTGGCGACGGTACAAGCGCTTCCGGTCCCGCCCCCGGCGCCCGCGGCTCCGCCCGTTGCGGCGCCGCTTGCTCCGGCTTCACCTGCCGAAGCTCCGCCGGCGCCGAGCCCTCCCGCACCAGCGCTGCTCGCCCCAGCTCCTCCACTTGCCGCTGCGCCTCCGGCTCCAGCTCCTCCACTCGCAACACCAGCATTTCCGCTCGTTCCGGCGCCTCCGGCTCCCGCGCCGCCGGCGCCTGCTCCGCCAGTCCCCGCGGCGCCACTCGCTCCTGCGGCACTACCGCCAGCTCCCGCGCCCGCGGTCGTCCCTCCGGTGCCCGCTCCGCCCTGTCCGCCAACGTCTCCGCTACCTGCGACCCCGGAAGCTCCCGCGGGTCCCGTTCCTCCGTTCGCCCCGGCGCCGGGCAGTACCTCTTCGGTTTCAGCGGGCACGCACGAACTCAGCATGCCGGTTGCGCTCGTGCCCACGAGAGCGAGCGTCCACTTGAGAAATTCTTTGCGGTCGATGCGGTGGGAGTCGGACATGGAAGTGTTCTTCACGAGCTAGGCGGGGTTCAAAACGATCTGCATCTGAGCGGTGACGATGTCCTGCGCGAGCGTGGCCGTCGCACGAAGACCGCTGTTGTTGGCCTCGTCCGCCTGGATCGCGCCCTGGTAGGCGGTCGCGAGCGTGCCGGTGGTGCGAGCGGCGTAGGGCTCGTAGTTTTCGTGAACCGACGCGGTGAACTCCGGCTCGAAGTAGAACTGCGTCGTGAAAATCCACTGATTTTCGCTGTTCTGCTTGGAGTACGAGACGCGGCCACGCGACGCCGAATCGGGCTTGAGCACGACCACGTGGATGTGCACGTCCCTGCCGTTGTACCAACCGGGGAAGATGCTGCGGAACGAGACGACGCCGTCGGCGTTCGTCCTCTGCACGCCGCGGCAGAACCGCTCGGTGGTGTCGAGATCGGTTTGGCTGGGCCTGCCCATGTACATGACATCGGGCTTCTGCTCGTTCGCGGTCCCGCGCGTGCCGAAGCCGCTGTAGTAGCCCTGCGCGTCGGTGTGCCAGATGTACACGTCGACGTTCGCCACCGGCGTGCCGTTGCAGTCGGTGCTCGTCGAATCGAGGACCCGCAGGTGGAGCTGCATCTCCACGCCGGGTGGGGCGCTTTCGTTGTAGCGACCGCGGATGTCCTGTCGAACCAGGGAGACGTCCTCTCCGCTCTCCTGCTCGTGGATGAAGAACGGACCCTGACCCGCGGCGTCGGTGCGGCTCGCCGTGCACATCGGCACGTCGTCGAAGGGCGGTGCTGTGAGCCCACCGCCACCGCCACCTCCGCCGCTACCTGCGCTCGCGCCGGCCGTTCCAGCGTCGTTGGTGGCACCACCGGTACCCGCGCCGCCGTTCGCGAGACCGCCCTCGCCCGCGGCACCTGCCTGGGGAGGAGCGCCGGCGGTTCCGGTTCCGCCGCTGCCCGCTGCTTGCGCCTCGCCGGCGCCACCACCCACGCCGGAACCAGCACCGCCGTTCACTCCGGATCCGGAGCTGCCGGCAACGGATCCGCCCGTGCCCGCACCGCCTGCCCCCGCGCCTCCTACCGCGGTGCCCGCGCCACCGCCGGATCCAGAACCGCCAGTGAGACCGCTGCCAGCCGACCCGGCTACGCCGTTGGGCGGCGGCGCGGACTGTTCGGAGCTCGAGCACGCAGCCGTGGCGGCGATCGCACCGAAAGCTTCCAGCACTTGCCTGCGACTCAGGGCGACGTTCGACGCACCGAGCGCGGACGGTTTGAATACTCGTTGTCCGTTCATGAAAGTGATCATGCCCGGAATCATCACTACGGATTTCCGGAGCACTCGATGGTTTTGGAAAGTGCCATTTGCTCCATCGATGTGTCGAGTCAATTCCTATTCAGATGGTTGAAGGGGGAATTGCTCGATGGCCACTTTCTGGCTGGTTTATTGCCAAATTCACGCACGCCGAGGCGCCCGCGGAGGCATCGCAGAACAACCCTGTAGTCGGTCATACTGATTAGTTAGGTAGCAATTCACAGGCGCGCAACATCGTGTGAGTGCGAACGTGTATTCGAATTCACTCAACGCAAGATATCGAGACTCAGATCACACAAAGATCCTCCTCTTTGATCGGGCATACCCAAGAATCCAAATGACTGGTCCACGCTCTTCTTCACCGTGGGGTCGCCGAACGTGCGCGCAGACTTGGGCGCGAGTCGGTGCTGTCGGCATGCTTGCCGTCGCGTGTCTGTCGGCGCCGGAGACGATCTCGCCGAACCTGGAGGGCTCCGGAGGCAGCGCCGGAACGACGGTGCAGGCTGGTGCACCATCGACCGGTGGAGCCGGGGCCGTGGCTGGCGCGATGTTCGCGGGCGCTGGTAGCAGTGCCGGTGCAGGCGATGCGGGGCTCGCCGGGACGGGGGCAGCGGGCGGCACGGGCGGGCTCGCCGGTTCGGGTGCGGGCGTCGGTCCCGAGCTCGGTGGCGCTGCGGGGGCGTCGTCGTTTTCCGGAGCCGGCGGCGGCCTCGGTGGTGCAGGGTCGCCTGCCGCCGGAACCTCCGGGAGCGGCGGCGCGGCGCACGTTCGCGATCACTGCGTCGAGGGTTACGAGGCCGACGCGGCGGACGCGACGATGATCGATGGTCCCGCCGAGTACGTCGAAGGCGGACAGGTGGATCTGACGGTTCAGCCCGCCGTGCTCGCCTGGATGCAGGCGCACGAGTGGCAAGCCGCCCACTTCGAGTGGCACAGCATCCGGCGTTGCAACAGCGGCATGTCGCAGAGCCGCGTGAACATCTGCACCTACACCGCGATGATCCCGGCGGATCAGGAGTGCAAGACGGACGGGGACGGGCTCGAGTTTTTGGCCATGCACCGCCACATGATCCAATCGCTGAAGCAGCTGTTCCCGAACCATACGGAGCAGTTCGAAGGGTTCGGTCGTTTTCCGCAATCAGCGGACGAGGTGCCCGCGCAGTGGCGTGCGTCGTGGCAGGCGTTCAGCCAGCAGGAACTCGCCAACGCGAAGATCGCGGACGAAATCGACAAGCCGGAAAACCTCGCGCGCTTCGAGACCGAAGGCGCCTTCGGTCGCTGGCTCCAGTGCCTGGCGCCGACGTACAGCGGGCTTCACGGCGCGCTGCACTTCAAGTGGGTGCGCACGATGAACACCACCCACGGCCTCGGCAACCAGTTCGCGAACATCGACAACTACATGTTCTGGAAGCTTCACGGCTGGATCGACAAGGTCTGGGAGAAGTACCGGCTCGCGAAGCAGCTTTCACCGAGCGACCAGTCCCTCCGGGACGCCGTCGTCGCTCAGTGCCGCGAGATGGACCGTCTCGCGCAGATCATCAATCCGGAGCTGATTCCGGATCCGGTCGACGAGCCGCTTCCCGTGGAGGCGGGAGTCTTCCACGAGGTGGTGCGGCCGATGTTCGAGAACGAATCGACCAAGTGCAGCGGCTGCCACGGACGCGAAGCCCCCGAAGCGGGGATGACGCTCGGAGGTCACGTGAGCTCCGCGGACATCGTGGCGGGCCTGGTCAACCAGCCGTCCGTTCACGGTGGGCAGTTCCTGCGCGTCGCGCCCGGGGATCCCGATCGGAGCTGGCTCTACCTGAAGGCGTCGGGCCTCGCGGCGGGTGCAGGCTGCGTCGAAAGCACGACCGCGAGCTGCAACACGCAGTCGATGCCGCCGAGCGACCAACCGGGTTCGCGCGCGACCGACGCACAACTCGCCGCACTGCGGGATTGGATCCTGAGCGGCGCACCGGCGCCCACGCCGCCCTAGGAGTGCGAGGTCGCGTGCTCGATTCTCCGTGGCTCATCGTGACCTGGGCGGTTCTCGGCCCGGCGCTCGCGGGCTGCGGCGCGGAGCCCTCGGAGATGACTCCCTTTCCGGAACGGCGCGTCCAGTTCGATAGAGCGGCAACCAACCTCGGGTACGTCGCGAATCGTCATTCCGACACCATCAGCGTCGTCGATCTCGACACCATGACGCTGGTGGGGAGCTCCGCGGTCGGCCTCGACCCTGTCGAAATCGACGGTCCTCGTCACGTCATCATCGATCGCGAGCGGCACCTCGCCTACGTCGTGCTTTCCTATCCGCTCGCGGTCGCCAACGCGCACCACCAGGAGGACGAGCAGCGCGGCTACGTGCAGGTCCTTTCGACGGCCGACTTGCGACCGCTCGGTGAGCTTGTGGTGGACCCGAGCGCCACCGACATTGCGCTGTCTTCCGACGGTCGGGTCCTTGCCGTTTCGCACTTCGACGAACAGCGCGCACTCGCACCCACGCTCGGCCTCGAGGCTCGGCGTGCCGCTCTCGCGCTGGTCGAGCCCGCAGCCGCGATCCCCAGCGGTACGGCCAGCGTGCGCTGGCTCGGCGTCTGCATCGCGCCCTCGGCGGTCGTGTTCGACGAAACGGGAGCGCGCGCGTTCGTGGCCTGCACCGGAGAAGACTCCGTCGCCGTGGTCGACATGGCGTCGGCCAGCGTCATCGCGCGCGTGCCGGCGGGAGAGCTCACGACGAACAAGCCGTTTTCCCTTTCCACGAACCGATCGCGCGCGAAGCTCGTGTTGTCGAATCAGGTCGCCGGCAGCGTCGTCGTGCTCAGCATGGAGGACACGCCGCTCGCGCTGTCGACCACGTTCGTCAGTGGGATCCCCTTTCAAGCCGGCTGGCTCGACGACGAGCGATTCGTGGTTCCCGTGCAGGACCCGGACGGCGCCGTTCTGGTCGACGCCGCCGACGGAACGATCGGGATTTCGAAACGCTACGACCCCGGCGCGTGCGACAAGCCTGGTCACGCCACGAGCACGGCGGACCGGCGGCTCTACCTCGTGTGCGAAGGCGACCAATACCAACCGGGTCGCGTCGTCCAGCTGGATCCGAACACGCTGGAGATCCTCGCCGGCGTCGACGTCGGCATCTACCCCGATCGCCTGGAGCTCGTATCGCCATGATCCGAGCCGCAATGCTTGCGCTGTTCGTCTTGTCCGGTTGCGCCGACGCAGGGGACGCAGGGGATCCGGAGCGCGGTCGAGAGCTGTTTCAGTCGCTCTCGTTCGGCGCGTCGGGGGAGTACGCCTGCTCGACCTGCCATCGCTCGGACCTGCAGGCCGGAAGGCGGATCTTGCCGGGCGCGTCGGTGGCAGGCGTCACGCGGCGTCCGTCCTTCTGGGGCGGTCAAGAAAGCGATCTCCTGCTCGCGGTGAACGCCTGTCGCCGCTTGTTCATGGCCTCGGACGAGGGGCTCGTCCGCTCCGAGCCCGACGCCGCTGCGCTCTACGCCTACCTCACGACGCTCGAACCGGGGAATGCCGCTCCCCAGTCGTTCACGGTCGTCCGCGACGTGTTGCCCCTACCTCGCGGCGACGCTGCGGCAGGTGCGGACGTTTTCACGCACGCGTGCGAGTGGTGCCACGGGCGCATGGGGAGCGGAAGCGGAAGTCTTGGTTCGCACGTGCCCATCCTGCCGGACACGGTGCTCTTCCAACATCGGGAGCTCACACCGAACGCGCAGCGCCTCGCCATCATCGAGAAGGTGCGGCACGGAGTTTTTTTCGACTACGGCGGCACGATGCCGCCGTTTTCGCTCGAAACGTTGTCCGACGTCGCGCTTTCCGACTTGCTCGAAGCGCTCGGCGTTCTCGGCGGTTGATGGATAGGAGTTTGCTCATGGAGCCAAGAAACAAGATGCACCTTCGCGCTACACTCAACGTCCTGGGGACGGTCATGCTCGCCGGTGCGTGCAACAGCGAGTTTCCCGGGACGAGCTCGCCGAATGACGCCGCGGGCACCAGTGGGACGTCGGGGAGCGGCGGTGCATCGGTGACGGCGGGCGCGGGGGGTGCTGCGGCAGGATCCGGCGGGCAAACGAGCGGCGGTGCCGGGATGGTTGGCACCAGCGGTAGCGGCGGCGCGTCTGCCGGTGCTGGAGGATCGCTTGCTTCCGGCGGTGAGAGTGGGGGCGCGGGCTCCGGTGCCGGCGGTGTCGGCGGTTCCGCCGGCGATGGAGGCGTCGCCGGTGCCGCCGGGACGGGACCGCTCCCGCTCCCCGAGCCCACGAACCTCGACCACTGCCTCTTCGGGTTCGACCCGCTGCCGTCGGACGACACGATGGCGTTTGGTCCGTACCTGTTCACCCCGGAGGGCGGCGGTTCGACCGACACCGTCGTCCAACCCGAAGTCTTGCAGTGGATGACGGACAACAGGTGGCAAGGCGCCCACGTCGTCTGGCATGCGGTTCGCGGCTGCACGAGCGGGACAGCCGCCGGGCTCCTTCAGCCGCTCGGCTTTCCCGATATTTGCCGGGATTACCCGGTCCTGATCCCCGCGGATCAGACGTGCAGGACTGCTGGTGACGGCTACCAGTTCTTGCTCTTTCACCGTCACATGATCCAGGCGCTGAAGCAGCTCTGGCCCCAGCACGCGGCCGACTTCGACGGCTTCCCGAAGTTCCCGACCACCAAGGAAGAGCTACCCGAGATCTGGAACACCGCCGATCCCAGCTGGACGGCGCAGATCCTCGAGGCGGCGGACATCGCGGACAACATCGAGCAGCACCTGGACAGGTTCCCGGACGAGGGCGCCCTCGGTTACTGGCTCCAGTGCCCCGTCGGCACGGCGGCGCCTGGGTTCGCGCCCGAGATGCCGTACATCGGCCTCCACTTCAACCTCCACGATCAATGGTCGCGGGGCTCGAGCAGCGCGCACGGCCTCAACAACGGTCAAGTGAACATCACGAACTACATGTTCTGGAAGCTTCACGGTTGGATCGACAAGGTGTGGGAGAAGTACCGCGTCGCCAAGGGCCTCGCGACCGAGGGTTCCCCGGCGATGCAGAAGCTCCGCCAGGATCTCGCTCAGCAATGCCGCGAGATGGAGATCGAGATCGAGATCCTCAAGCAAACGGTCGGCGATGGGCCGATGCTGGACTGCCCGCCGGACGTCGACGAAACGGGAGACTTTCACACCAAGGTGCGCCCGCTCTTCGAGAGCGAGGCGAACCACTGCGCGAGCTGCCACGGCCCGGCGCAGACGTCGCCCTACGCGGGGCTCACCCTCGGCGGACAGATTGCGAGTCAATGCATCGTGGAGCGGCTGAAGCGCGCTTCGAACGACGGCGGGCAATTCAAGCTGGTCGAGCCGGGTGATCCCGACCGGAGCTGGCTCTACCTGAAAGCGTCGGGCCTGGCGGCAACTGCCGGGTGCACGTCGGTGGACGTCAACAAGCCGTGCAACACGGCGACGATGCCACCCAGTGGCCGCACAATGACCGATGCGGAGCTCGCGATCCTGCGCCAGTGGATCATGGACGGCGCGCCGTGAACGTCGCGCCACAGCGCGTCGCATCACTGGTGCGGAGCTGCTCTAGTGTGTCTCGATCTGTTCCGATGCGGGAGCGACCGTGTCGCCGACGCAAAGGTCGATGATCACGCGCGGTCCGACGGCTTCGCGCAACGCGTCGGCGAGGGCACTGAGGTGCCCCGTCACGGGCGGTGAGTCGTCGGACGCCGCCAGGATCAGGCGCCGCGAATTGCCCGAGAGGTCCGCGATCAGCGCGCTCGCGATCCGGAAACGCGGCGCGATCACCGGGGACGCCGTTGCTGGAGACACGCACAGCGCCGCGACGGCGATGCGGGTCCCTTTGGCACGAACGGCCGCCAGCGCTCGTCGCACCCTGGCGTGAAAGTCCTCCAGACCTTCGCCGCGCCGCTGCGCGATGACCACACTGCGCTCGAAGCCGAAACCGTGCGCTTTCGTCCAGCGAAAGTGCCACGTTCCACCGTGCTCGAGCGCGACGATGGCGACCACGTCACCCGCCACGCGCCGTGCTCGGCCGTGGGTGGTGGCGGGCGCGCGCGTCGACTTGGAAACGACTTGGACTGCCGCGTTCATGTTAGTGCCTTGCCTCTAGCCTCGCCCGCTGCACGGACGAGGGCTCGGGGAACGTCGGCTCCCAATCTCCGTCGTCGTCATCGGCGAGGGGCGCGACCGCCCGCCAGCCGATCGACAGCACGAGCGCCGGGAGGAAGAGGAGCGACGCGATAGCGACGGCCCCCAGGGCGAGACTGATCAAGAACAACGAATTTTGCATGCTTGCCTCAATGGGTGAGGGGGTTCGTCACGCAGCGTGAGCCGCGCGACAGTGCACCTCCTCTTCGGCGTCGAGCTCTCCGAGCAGCGTGCGAAAACGCGAGGTCCCCATCCTCCGAACGAGAACGCAACGGCACCCGCGCGCTCGCGAAAGCCTCCGCGCTCCGATCACGCCGGCATGGCTGTTCACGTCCGTGACGACCACGACCACGTCCGAGCGCTCGACGAGGGCGGCGAGCGACTCGTGACCTCGTCCCGCCAGGATGCCCGTGTGGCACTCGACGCTGTGTCCGCACGCGCGCGCAAGGTCCTGGTAGAGGCGCGCGTTCCGATCGATTCCGCCAACGAGTCCGATGTGCATGGCCTGACGTCCCTGGTTTTCCGTCGTTTTCCGAGCTGACTGTATCAGTCTATCGGATGACTAGGGTGATGTCCAGCACAATAGACAAGGCGTCACCCGGAGCCTCGCTCGGTGGGGGTTTCCACAGCACCGCAGGCCCTGGCGCATCCCGTCCCGTCATGCCATCCGGTGAAGGAGAGGCGAAACCGACGCCGGCGGCGACCGACCCTTCGGGCATGGGAAAAGTGATGACCAAACTCAAGCTCACGAACCTCGTTGACGCCATCAATGCCGTCCACGGTCTGCGCCGGCCGGATCAGGTCCGCCGACTGGAGCTCGACGCCCTCGTCGATACAGGCGCGACGATGCTCGCGATCCCCGCCGACGCGGCCCGTGAGCTCGGCCTCGAGGAGCTCTCGCGCCGCAGCGTGAAGCTCGCCGACGGCACCATTCGCGAACTTTCCATGGTCGGCGGCCTTCGGATCGAGATCCTCGGCCGTGAGATGACGTGCGATGCCCTCGTCACTCCGGAGGGCTCGACCGCGCTGATCGGCCAGATCCCGCTCGAAGGCCTCGACCTGGTCGTTGATCCGAGGTCGCGCGAGGCGACGGTTAACCCGCTATCGCCGGATCAGCCGCTGCTCGACTTGCTGCGCGCGTCCTGACGCGGTTGCGGCGGACTGTCGCCTCAACCGTTCGCCTGCGCTACGGTCGCGTCATGAAGGTCCGTCTGATCAAGGAGCTCCGCTTCGAAGCGGCGCACCGTTTGCCGCACGTGCCCGAGGGGCACAAGTGCGCGCGCCTCCACGGGCACAGCTTCAAGATCGAGCTCGCGGTCCGCGGCCCGGTCAACGAAAAGACCGGCTGGTTCCTCGACTACGGCGAGATCGATCGCATCTGGCAGCCGATCTACGCCGTGCTCGACCACAACTACCTGAACGACATCCCCGGTCTCGAGAACCCGACCAGCGAATTCCTCGGGCGCTGGCTGTGGCGCAAGATCAAGCCGCAGCTGGAGGAGCTCGAGCGCGTCATCGTCCACGAAACGTGCGACGCACGCTGCGAGTACGAGGGGGATTAGCTGCCCGCGCTTCAGCTGACCTGACGGTCAGCTGCCCGGAGCGACGTTCGCGCAGAGCTCGGCGAAGGGACCCGTTGGGCGTCCGGCGGAATAGCTGACCTCGCAGGCGATCGGCCCGGACAGTGCTTTGGCGAGATCGAGCGTGAGCGCGCCGCTCCACTCGCGCGGGCCGTCGAAGCGGGCGCGGATGACGCCGTCCGGATCGATGAACCACGTCTCCGGGAATAGCTTGGTGCCGAATTTCCCGAGCACGGCCTGGTCGCCGCCCGGATCGACCAACACCTCGAAGCCGTCGCTCGCCCCGAGCACCGACTGGAGCGTCGCCTTGGCGTCCTCCACGGTCTCGTCGGTGGTGATGGTGACGAGCGCCAAGTCGGGGTGCGGGCGCATCATTTTGGCGAGACTCGCGATCTCGGGTAGCTCCTCGAGACAGGGCCGGCACGTCTTGGTCCAAAAGTGCAGGATCACGGTGCGCCCGCGGTACGACGCGAGGCGCACCTTCCTGCCGTCGAGCGACGGCAGCTCGAAGTCCGGCGCGGTGCGGTTCCGGCCCGCGTAGTCCGGCTTGAGCCCACAGAGCGCCGTGCACGCGCGCCGGGTCTCGCCGTCCTTCGCCGTCAGGACGAAGCCGTACACGCCGAACGCGGCGAGGGCGATGACGATGGCTTGCGCAATCTGCGAGAAGCTCACGAGCGGAGGCGTAGCATAGTCCGCCGGAGCACGGCTTGCCGGCGCTTCGCAAACGGTGCAAAACGACGGGGCAAGACCCCGGCACCGCCATGGACCGTCTCGAGCACCGCCTGCTTTCCCAGATCGGCCGCGCCAGCGCCGACTACTCGCTGCTCGAGCCCGACGATCGCGTGATGGTCGCCGCGAGCGGAGGCAAGGATTCGCACGCGCTCCTCTACCTTCTGCGCGGCCTCCAGCGCCGGGCGCCGTTTTCGTTTTCGATCATCGCCGTCAACGTGGATCAGGGCCACCCGGGGTTTCCGAAGCGCGTGCTGCCCGAGTACTTCGAGGCCGAGGGCTTCGAGTACCGGGTGATCGAGGAAGACACGTATTCGGTGGTCAAGGAGAAGACACCGGAGGGTAAGACCACCTGCTCGCTCTGCTCGCGCCTTCGCCGCGGCATCCTGTACACCGTCGCCTCGGAGCTCGGCGCCACCAAGATCGCGCTCGGTCATCACCGCGACGACGTGATCGAGACGTTGCTCCTGAATCTGTTCTTCTCCGGTCAGCTGAAGGCCATGCCCCCGCGCTTGCGCTCGGACGACGGACGCCACGTGGTCATCCGCCCGCTGGTCACGACCGCGGAGACGGATCTGACGCTGTTCGCGGAGCTCAAGGGGTTCCCGATCATCCCGTGCGACCTTTGCGGCTCGCAGGAAAATTTGATGCGAAAGCGCGTGAAGGCGTTGATCGCTGGGCTCGAAGCCGAGCATCCGGACGTTCGCCGGAGCCTGTTCGCGGCGCTCGGCAACGTGCGGCCAACGCACCTGCTCGACGCGAAGCTTCGCGCCGCCGTCGGTGCGCTCGAAGCGACGGAAGTCGACGCCGCGGCGCTCGCTCCCGTCGAATCGTTGTTGCGCGGCGTGCTCGACCGCGTCTCGTAGCGTCGCCGCCCTCCCGCGCGAGCCGACCGAATCGCCGCTGAAGCGCGGCCAAAATCGCGGGCGCCTGGGTCTGCTAGAATGAGTGGATGCGGTTCGGGGTCGTCGCTGGCCTGGTTTCCGCTGCGATCGCCCTCGCTGCGTGCGGGGCTCCGGGAGGTGGAGCGAAGGCACCGGAGGCGCCCGCGAAGTACACGCCCGCCGAGATCGCGGAGCGCGCCACGCCGTCGATCGTCTCGATCCGGACACCCGACGGCTTCGGGACCGGCTTCGTCGTGCGAAAGGACGGGTGGATCGTCACCAATCTCCACGTCGTGGCGAACGCGGAGCGCGTCGTCATCGCGCTGCCGGACAAGACCACGCACCCGGTCGTCGAGGTGATGAACGCGAGCGCGAGCCACGACCTGGTCATCCTGCGCATCGACAAGAAAGAGCTTCGGCCGCTCGAACTCGCCGACGCCCAGAAGGCGCGCCCGGGCGATCCGGTGGTCGCCATCGGGCACCCGCTCGGGCTGGAGGACACCGTGTCCAATGGCCTCTTGAGCGCGGTACGCAACATCGACGGGCTGGTCGTCCTTCAGGTCTCGGCACCGATCGCGCCCGGGTCGTCGGGCGGGCCGATCTTCAACGACGAAGGGCGCGTGATCGGTGTCGCGACGGCGATCCTCGCCGGTGGACAGAATCTGAATCTCGGCTTGCCCGCGAACTACGTGCAGGCGCTGGTGGAGCACCCGGAGCCGATGACGTTCGAGAAATTCGTGACCGCCATGGCTGCCTTCCGGAAGAGCCTTGCGCCGCCGGAGCGAAAGATTGCGAAGCTCTCGACCAACGTGTTCACGGGCTGCAATCAGGAGTCGCTCGCCCTCGTTGGTCGTGGCATCAGCGATGCGGTCGCGATCGGTGCGCCGCTCTACAATCAGGGTCAGCACCGCGCCTGCTACCAAATCTACGAAGGGGCAGCGTCGGACATCGAGAACCGGCTACCGAAGAGTTGCTCCGGGCCCAGGCGCACGCTCGCGCACGGAAGGGCACGCGCGGCCGCGCTCGAGGACCCGAGTGCCCAGGCCTGGGCGATGCGGGACGTCTTCGACTCGCTGGTCGACGCGCTCAAGCGAAAGAACGCCGCCGAGTGAGGCGCTCCGGCGCGAGCGGCGTCGTCACGGCGGCGTAGCCTTCGCCGTCGGGCCGGTGCCCGAGCTCGCCGAACACCCGTTTGTAGTCGGCGAAACGGCCCCCCGCTCGCACGGCGCCGGCCACCGCCCGGCCCTCGGCCGCGCCGCCTTGAGCGAGCACCCACTCGACCCAGGCCCAGCGCGCGCTCGTCGGGCGCACGTCGGCGCGGCCCCGGAGCCCACGGCGCAGGCGCTCGAGCCGCCCCTCGACCGTACGCACGCCGGCGAACGGCATGCGGTCGAGCGGCGTCTTCCGCTTCGAGCAAAAGGGCGCGACACCGAGTGCGATCGGCACCACGCGCGAGAGCTCGGTCACGAAGCGGACGCATTCGTCGATGTCGTCGTCCGTCTCGCCCGGCAGACCGACCATCAAGTAAAGCTTCAAGCAATCCATGCCGTACTTGCGCGCGCGCTCGGCGGCCTGAAGGTAGTGCGGTTCGCGGCCACGCCGTTCGATCAGATCGCGCAGGCGCTCGCTCGGCCCGTCGAGCGCGGTGGTGAGCGTCCGGTAGCCGGCGAACTTGAGCGCCTCGACGAACTCGTCCTTCAGTCGATCGGGCCGGAGACTCGACAGTCCGACCTGGGCGCCGCGCTCGGCGAGCGAGCGCACGATCTCCACGATGCGAGGGTGGTCGCTCACCGCGGCGCCGACGAGCCCGACCTTCGCCGCGTCCTTCGGAATGCGATCGAGCAGGATTTCCTTGGGCACGAGGCGCATGCCGCCGTTCGTGGAACGGCGCATCACGCAGTAGGTGCAACCGCGCGAGCAGCCGCGCTCGGCCTCGATCAAAAACATGCCCGAAAGCTCGGTGTGCGGTGTGCGGATGGCGCTGGTCGCCGGCAAGAGCGCGTCGTCACAGGCGGCCACCGGCGGCAGCTCTTCGCCGTGGAGCGCCGGGACGAACACGTGCGGGAGTCGGGCGAGCGCCTCGAGCGCGTCGCGACGCTTCGGTGCTTCACGGATCGTCTCCAGGCACCGTTCGATGAGTCCCTCGCCTTCGCCGATCACGATCGCGTCGACGAACGGCCCGAGCGGGAGTGGGTTCGAGAAGGTGAGGGGCCCGCCGGCTAGGATGAACGGCGCGTTCTCGTTCCTCTCCGCTGCGAACGCCGGAATGCCCGACGCGTCGAGCATCCGCACCAGGCCTGCGAGCTCGATCTCGTAGGCGACGCTGACGGCGATGATCGGAAACTCGCCGAGCTCGCGCAGATTCTCGTAGCTCAGCGGCCGTTCGATCGTCGTGCCGGCCTCTTCGCCCCCGTCGGGCAAAAAAACGCGCTCGCAGCAGAAGCCGGGCAGCGCCTGAATCGCCCGGTACACCTGCTGATACCCGAGCGAGCTCATCCCCACGCGATAGGGCGACGGGTATGCGAGCGCGATACGGACGGGCGCCTGCTTCTCGATGCGCCCGACTTCATCGAGAAGGCGGGCGTTGATCAGCTTGCGGGTGGAGTCGGAGGGAAGCACGGACTACGCTCTTCTACCCCGTGCCCGCACCCGAGCAAGCGGCGCTGATCCACGATTGGAGCACGCCCGAGCGTCAAGACGGCCAGCCGCGAACGCCGCTGATCCTCGACGATACCCTGCGTGACGGGCTGCAGAACGCTGCCGTTCGCCAGCCGAACCTGGAGCAAAAGAGGGAGCTCTTGCGGCTGATGGCGCGCGCCGGTGCGCATGCCGTGAATCTGGGGCTTCCCGGTAGCTCGGACGCGGGCTTCGCCACCTGTCGTGCGCTCGCGGACACGATCGGCGCCGAGCGGCTACCGCTCGGCGTCGTCTGTGCCGGTCGCACGGCGGAGGCCGACATGCGTGCCATTGTCGCGCTCGCCGAGAAAACGTCGGTTTCGATCGAGGCCCACGCCTTCGTCGGTGCGAGCGCGATCCGAACGACGGTCGAAGGGTGGGATCTCGACCTCGTGAAACGCCGGACCACGGCGTCACTCGACATCCTCGTGCGCGCGGGGCTCCCGGCCGTGTTCGTCGTCGAAGACGCCACGCGCACTTCTCCAGAAACCCTGCGCGCGCTGTACGGCGCCGCGCTCGATGCCGGCGCGACTCGGCTCTGTCTGTGCGACACCGTTGGTATCGCGACGCCAGAGGGCGCGGCCCGTCTGGTCGCCTTCACGAAAGGCGTTCTGAGCGAGCGCGGCGCGACCGTCCCGCTCGACTGGCACGGTCACAACGATCGCGGGCTCGCGGTGGCGAATGCGCTGGTCGCGCTCGATGCCGGTGTCGAGCGTGTTCACGCCACCGTTCTCGGCATCGGCGAGCGCGTCGGCAACGTGCCGCTCGAGCTCGTCATCCTGAACCTGGCGCTGCTCGGCAAGCTCCCGCTCGAGCTCGAGGCGGTGGCCGACTACTGCCGGCGCAGCGCGGAAGTGCTCGGCTGGACGATCCCGCCGAACCATCCGCTGGTCGGGGAGAACGCGTTTCGAACCGCAACCGGCGTGCATGCCGCCGCCATCCTCAAGGCGGAGCGGCTCGGCACGTGGGTGATGGATCGCGTCTACGCCGGCGTGCCCGCGGCGGCGGTGGGGCGGGTGCAGGAGATCCGGGTCGGGGCCATGTCGGGGCGCGCGAACGTCGTCGCCTGGCTCGGCCGGCATGGAATCGAGCCTTCGGAACGGCTCGTTCGTTTGGTGCTCGACCACGCGCGGGCAGCCGATCGTATTCTGTCGGATGACGAGCTCCTCGAGATCGTGAGGCAAGGATGAGCCTGAGCGCATACCAGACCACAAACCACTACCTCGACCAGGCCTTCGCGATTCTGGACATGCCCGAGCGGCTCCGCACCTTGCTCGTCACGCCGATGCGGGAGCTTCGAGTAGAACTCGTGATCGAGCTCGACGACGGCTCGATTGGTCATTACATCGGTTACCGCGTTCAGCACGATGATTCGCGTGGGCCGTTCAAGGGCGGGCTCCGCTATCACCCCGACGTCGACCTCGACGAGGTGCGCTCGCTCGCCAGCTTGATGACGTGGAAGACGGCGGTCGTGAACGTACCGTTCGGCGGCGCCAAGGGCGGTATCCAGGTCGACCCGAAGAAACTCAGCAGGCGAGAGCTCGAACGGCTCACGCGCCGCTTCGTCGAACAGATCACGCCGGTGATCGGGCCTGACACCGACATCCCGGCGCCCGACATGAACACCGACGCGCGCGTGATGGGCTGGTTCTTCGACGAGTTCAGCCGGCGCCGGGGCTTCTCTCCGGCCGTCGTCACCGGCAAGCCGATCGAGCTCCACGGTTCGCTCGGCCGCGATGCCGCCACCGGCCGCGGCTGCCTCTACGCGGTGCGCGAGGTCCTCGCCGCCCAGGGAAAGAAGCTCGAGGGAACCTCGTTCGCGATCCAGGGCTTCGGCAACGTCGGCAGCTGGCTGGCGCGGCTGCTTCAGGAGCACGGCGCGCGCGTCGTCGCGGTGAGCGATCTGAAGGGCGGCGTCTTTCGCGGTGACGGGCTCGACGTTCGCGCGCTGTACGCGCGGGCTCGGGAGACGGGCAGCGTCGTCGATTTCCCCGGCAGCGAGGCGATCGGCAACGCGGAGCTCTTGACCGTCGAATGCGACGTGCTGGTGCCCGCCGCGCTCGGCCACGTCCTTCAGGAAGGCAACGCGCGCGACGTGCGCGCCAAGGTCGTGCTCGAAGCCGCCAACGGGCCAACCGCCGCGGAAGCCGATCAAATCTTCAACGAGCGCGGCATCGTCTGCATTCCCGACATCTGGGCCAATGCCGGTGGCGTCACCGTGAGTTACTTCGAGTGGACGCAAAACACCCAGAACCTCAAGTGGACCGAAGAGCACGTGAACCAGGAGCTCGAGCGGCACATGGTCGCCGCGCACCGGGCGATCGCTAAGATGATGGATGAAAAGCAGTGCTCGATGCGGACCGCGGCGTTCGCACTCGGCGTCGCCCGGGTGAGGGAAGCGACCGAACTTCGCGGAATGGGCTAGCCCCTGGCCGCGTCACCACCGAAGAAGAAAGTCCCACCGGCGACGCCGCCGCGGGCGCCGCGCGTTCGTCGTGCTCTCTCGCACGTCGGCGGCCCGGTCGTCGTCGAGGGCGGCTCGCCCGCCGTCCGGAGCGGTCTCCAGGCCGCGCTCTCGGTGTCGCCCGACGAGGAGTCCACCCTCCGCCACGTTCACGGCTTTCACAGCTACCCAGCGCGCCTTCATCCCGACACGGCACGCCTCTTGGTCACGGCCTTCTCGAAGCCAGGCGCGGTCGTGCTCGATCCATTTTGCGGCAGCGGCACCGTGCTGGTCGAGGCGCGGCTCGCGGGTCGGCGCGCGATCGGTGTCGACGTGAACCCGCTCGGGTGCGAGCTCTCGCTGCTGAAGGCGAACGGACCCGACGCGCCGTGGCTTGGAAAGCTCGCTCGCGCGGCGACCGAAGTGGCAGCCCACGCCGACGCGCGGCGGCGGGCCAAGGCCGGCTCCACGCGCCGGTACGGTCCGGAGGACGTCCGCCTGTTCGCGCCGCACGTCCTGCTCGAGCTCGACGGCTTGCGAGACGGTATCTTGCGGCAGAAAAACCAGCCGCTCGAGCGCGCCCTGATGCTCGTGCTCTCGGCCGTGCTCACCAAGGTGAGCGTCCGCGCCGGCGATACCGGGCGCGTGGAGGGCCCGAAGCGCATCAGTGCGGGCTACACCTTGCGCTTCTTCCAGAAGCGCGCGGAGGATTTGGCGCAGCGACTTTCGCAGGCGGGAGAATTCTTGCCGCAGGGCGCGCCGCTCGCGCGAGTCGTGCACGGCGACGCGCGCGATCTGTCCGAGGTGCGAAGCGAAAGCGTCGATCTCGTCGTCACGTCACCGCCGTACCCCGGCGTGTACGACTACGTGCTCCATCACCGCGATCGGCTGCGGTGGCTCGGCTTCGACGCCTCGCGTTTCGAGGCGTTCGAGATCGGCGCTCGTCGTCACGCGCGCAACGTGTCCTTTCGTCCCGCGATCGCTCGCTACCGGAGCGAGCTCGGCCGCTCACTCGGAGAGGTCGGGCGGGTGCTCAAACGGCGAGGCGCGGCGCTGATGGTCATCGCCGACTCGGTGCTCGCCGATCAGCCGGTCTTCGCCAACGAGCTGGTCGGGGGGCTGGCCGAGGAAGCCGGACTCGTGGTGAGCGCGGTCGCGTCCCAGGTGCGGCCGCACTTCCACGCCCCGACCCAGCGCGCGTTTGGCCAGAGACCGCGGCGCGAGCACGTCATCGTCATCACCCCCGAGGCGATTCATTGAATCGCCGACACCAGGCAGGCGCGATTCACTGAATCGCCGGCACCAGGCAGACGTAGTTCCTTCCTGGGGCGAAACATTTAGCTGAGCTGCACGCGCGCAAACTCGCGCTCCGTGCCTTGTCTGGCCCAGGCCCTGCCGCTAGTACTCTGGCATGCGGCTTCACTTCGCGGTGTTGCTCCTGGCCACCGCCGGGTGCTCGACCGGGGGTCCGCCATCCGGCGATCAATCGGGTGGCACGGGTGGTGGGACCACGACGGGCGGGTCCGCGGGCGCCATGATGACCGGCGGCAGTGCCGGTAACGTTTCGGTCGGCGGTAGTGCGGGCGCGTCGACCGGTGGCGGAACGACGGGCGGCACGGGTGGGAGCGGCGGCAGTGTTTCGTCGGGAGGCAGTGCCGGAGTTCCTGAGCCGCCGAAGATGGGCGTCGGGGTTGCCGTGCTCACGCAGTGCACGGCGCCCGGCACAGTGTCGGTCGGGCCGACACCGGTGCGACGCCTGTCGCGGCTCGAATACGCGAACGCGATCCGAGACCTGTTCTCGATCATGGTCAACCAGGGCGATCTGCCGTCCGACGAGCCGCTAGGCTCGTTCATCGCGAACGTGCGCAGCCGCATGACGGTCGATAACTTCACGCGGTACGACACGATGAGTCGTCTCGTCGCCGACCAGGTATCGGCCAATTTCCCCGCCGTTTCGGGCTGCACGGCCGGCGACGCGGCTTGTGCGCAAACGTTTCTCGCCGGTCTCGCTCGGCGCGCGTTCCACGGCCAAGCGGTCGGCGACGCCGATCAGGCTCGTCTCTTCGCGCTGTACGACGAGGTGGCGGCGACGGACCCCGTGCTCGCCGCGGGAACGGCGGTTCGCTGGATCCTGAATTCTCCGCGCTTCCTCTACGCGATGGATTTCGGCACGCCGGAAGGGGCTCTCGCCCGCCTCAGCCCGAGCGAGGTCGCGGGCCGGCTCGCGAACTTCCTCTGGCGCAGCATTCCCGATGCGGCGCTGCTCGCCGCGGCGGACGCCGGCACGCTCGGCACTGCCGACGGCATCCGGCAGGAGGCGACGCGCATGCTCGCCGACACGAAGGCGCAGCCGGTGCTGCGCCAGTTTGCCGTCGAATGGCTCGGCCTTGCCGCGTCGCCCCCGGGCGGCACGACGCTCGACGCTGCGATCGACGCGGAGCCGGGTGAAGTCCTGGTCGCAGCGGCGCAGGGCGCCGGCACATTCCCGGACCTCATGACCTCGCTCACCAGCCGCGGACCGGCCGAACTCGCGCAGTTCTACGGCGGCACCGCCGCGGCGGACGGCAGTTTCACCGTCCCGCCCGAGCGCCAGGGTCTGCTCCTCCGGGCCTCGTTCGGCCGCTCGCACATCAACGGCGCGCTCCCGTCACCGACCCAGCGCGGCAAGCAGGTGCGTGAGGCGCTCTTGTGCGAACCGGTGGAGCTGCCGAAAGACAACGTGAACATGAACCTGCCCACGAGCATGGGGGAGCCGGTCAACGATCTCTTCGGTGCCCACGCTCAGTTGCCCGAGTGCGCGGGGTGCCACTCGATGATGGATCCGATCGGCTACGGCTTCGGCCCGCTGACCGCAGCGGGCACGTGGGACGCGGCGTCGGCACCGAGCACCGCCGGCTACGTCGGGACGGCGACGGGCAACATCGATTTCGCCAACACGGGCGAGCTCATCTCCTTCCTTGCGATGGATGCCTGGCCGCGCCAGTGCTTCGCGATCCAGACGGCGCGCTTTGCCTACGGGCGAGGCGAGACGGCGGCTGACGCCTGCGCTCTCGTCGCCGTGTGGGACGCGTTCTCCGCCGGCAATCTGAGCCTCAGCACGCTGCTCGTCGAGATCGCGGCCAGCACCAGCATGCAGTATCGCAACGTCGTCAACGCGGGGGCAGCTTGCCAATGAACCAACAAAAGCTCCGAGCGTCGCGCCGCAGATTCTTGAGCAGCATCGGTGCCACCGCCGCCAGTTTGCCCTTCCTCCGGAGCCTGCCGAGCTTCGCGCAAGGCAATCCGGCGACCAAGCTCATCCTCATGTTCAGCGGCAACGGCCGCATCCGCCACCTGTGGGGCGCGGATGACACGAGCGGTTCGCTCGTGTTCCGGCAGAATCTGTCGAAGCTCCAGCCTATCGCCGAGCACGTCTGCGTCACGGAAGGCATCTGCAACGCCGCCGCGCCAGTGATCGGTGGAACCCACGAGGGCGGGATGGCGTCGCTCTTCACCGGTGCCGCGACCCCCTCTGCCCTCACCGGCGGTAGCGTCGGGTTTCCCAGCATCGACACGCTCTTCATGCAGTCGGCGACGGGGACGGTGCGTCGCGACAGCCTGTACCAACAGGTCGTCGCCGTCTTGAACACCGCGCAGAGCGCGAGTCCGCAGAACCGCTGCATCTACGACGGGTCCGGCGTGCCGCGGGATCCGCTCCGCAGCGGCTGGGAAGTGATGGAGCAGTACATGGCCGGGGCGATCCAGGGCATGACCGGTCCGACGCCCGAGGAACTCGCCAAGGAGCGTGCGAATACCGCGCTCTTCGAGAGCTTGTCCGGCCAGATGAACGAGATCCTTCCGCGGCTCTGCGCCGAGGATCGCTACCAGCTCGAGGGCATGGCGGAGGCCGTCGCCCTTGCAGGCCAGACGGTCGATCGCGTGGTCTGCAGCCCGCCGACTCTGCCCCCGAAGCCGATGGTCGAGGCCTGGGAGGCGATCTGGGCGCCGCCGTCGGACAGCATCGATCTCAGCGCCGCCTCGCACTGGTACCGCGACCGCTCGCGGCTCGCGATCGACCTCTTGGTGGCAGGCCTCGCCTGCGGCGTCACGCGATCCGGCGTCCTCCAGTACGACCAGGCGGCGTCGAACGCCGTCGCCGTCGGTCAAGGTCTCGACCACCACAACACCTCGCACCAGGTCCCGCAGCTCTTCGAATTCGTGGAGCAGCTGCCGGTCATGCCGCCGGATTACGAGACGATCTGCCGATGGCACGAATCCGATCCCGGCGCGAAACCCAACGCGATGTTGCTGCAGACCTACGCGAACGTCTGGCAACAGCTCTCGGTCTGGGAAAACTATTACGCCGAGGAGTTCACCTACCTCGTGAGCCAGCTCGAGTCCCATGGGATCCTCGACGACACGCTGGTTGTTTGGTGTACCGAGATCGACAACGGTAACGGGCATAATCACCACAACATGCCCTTCCTGATGGCGGCCGGGCCCAACGTGCCGATCCAGCGCGGCAAGGTGGTGCGCTTTCCACGCACGTTCCCCGACGCCTGCATCCCGTCGGAGGGCACGCCGGTGAACCACCAAGACTTCCTCCGCACCGTGCTGCAGGCCGTCGGCGTCGAGGTCCCGAGCGTCGGCACGGCGAGCTACAACAAGGGCGTACTGAGCTCGCTCCTCGTGTGACGAACGACCGGGCGCGCGCCCGCGATCGTGCGTCGGGTTGCGGCGTGGAGGCTCGCGCTCGTGGGCTCGTGTATCGTGGAGCCATGCGCTCGGTTTCCGCCTTGACCGCCCTGATCCTCGTTGCGCTCGCCGGCGGGTGCGGCTCGGACGATCCCGCGGCCGCGCCACCGCCCAACCCTACCCAGAACACGAGCGACCCCGAGGTGCTCGCCGCGTGCAGGAACTTCGCCGAGCGCCTGTGTGCGGGCGCCGAGAGCTGCTGCGTCGACACCGTCGGAAGCTTCTCGAGCGACGGCTGCGTTTCGGGTGTGATCGGAGACTTCTGCGAGCCGGCCGCCCAGCTCGTCGCCGCCGAGCGCGCCACCTACGACCAGACGGCGGAAGACGCCTGCCTCGCGGCTCACGCGCGCTCCCACGAGGGCTGCGTTCCCGATTGGGAAGAAATCCTTTCGCTTCGCCGGGAGGTGTGGAGCGCGTGCAAGGTGGTGAGCGGGACGGTGAGGCCCGGTGGCACGTGCAGCACGTCGTCGATGTGCGCGCTGCCCGACGGCGTCGGAACCAGCGTTTGCACGATGGGCGTCTGCCGCGAGCTCCGGCTGCTCGCTTCCGGCGACGAGTGCGCGTATCCCCTCGGCGACGTGTCGGTTTGCGACACCGGCCTCTACTGCACGGCGATGGAAAGGGACGAGATCGGCACCTGCGAACCGGCGACCGCCGAGGGAGAACCCTGCGAGCCGGTGAAGCTCAACCCTGCCTGCGGACTCGGCAGCTACTGCGACCTCGACAGCGGCGTGTGCCGCAAAGCCACGAATTTCGGCGGGCCGAGCTGCCAGCAGGGGCCCGAATGCGTGTCGTTCATCTGCGACGAGGTCGCGTCGACATGCCGCCCCGCTACGTCGACCGTCGGCGGTCTCTGCGCGGAGGCGACGTGACGACTCAGCGTGCCGCGTTGAAGCTCCCACGCCTGACGCGCCCTCCCGAGCTCACCTGGCGCGTCCCCGGCTCGAAGAGCATCACCAACCGCGCGCTCGTGCTCGCCGCCCTCGCGGAGGGGGAGAGCCGTCTCACCGGCGTCTTGCACAGCGACGACACGGCTCACATGCGCGCCGGGCTGGAGGCGCTCGGCGTCTCCATTCGCGACGATGGACCCGCGGCGCTCGTCGTTCTCGGCGGGCGGTCGCGGCTCCGTGCACCGGACCGGCCGCTCTTCATCGGCAACAGCGGCACGTCCGTGCGCTTTCTCGCAGCGGCGGCGGCCCTGGTCGACGGCGCCGTACGGCTCGAGGGTGACGAGGCCATGGCGCGCCGCCCGATCCAGGATCTCGTCGATGGCCTCCGGCAACTCGGCGTGACGGTCGACTGCCCGACGGGCTGTCCGCCGCTCACCGTCCACGGGGGGCGTCTCTCGGGCGGCGTCGTCTCGATGCCCGGTGGGCGCTCGAGCCAGTATTTCTCGGCATTGCTCCTCGCGGGCGGCCTTGCCGACGGCGAGATCGAAGTGCGCGTGGAGGGCAGGCTGGTGAGCCGCCCCTACGTCGAGATCACGCGCCGGATGGTGGCGGACTTCGGCGGTGTGATCGACGAGCGCGACGGAGGTTTCGTCGTCCGGCGGGTGAGCGGCTACCGCGGGCGCACCTACGCCGTCGAGCCCGACGCTTCCTCGGCGAGCTATCCGTTCGCGCTGGCGGCGGCGACGGGCGGCGCGATCACGGTGCCGGACCTCGGGCATGGGGCGCTCCAGGGCGACTACCGCTTCGTCGACGTGCTCGAGGCCGCGGGCGCCGAGGTCACCCGAAGTGCCGGAGCGACCACGGTCCGCGGGCGGGTCCCGCTCCGGGGGCTCGATGTCGACATGCACGATATCTCGGACACGGTGATGACGCTCGCCGCCATCGCGCCGCTGGCGAAGGGCAAGACGCGGATCACGAACGTGGCGAACATCCGGATCAAGGAAACCGACCGACTGGCGGCCGTCGCGACGGAGCTCGAACGCCTCGGGCAGGGCGTCACCCAGGGTGAGGACCACCTGATTGTCGAGCCGGCTCCGCTCCGCCCGGCGTCCGTCAGGACCTACGGTGACCACCGCATGGCGATGAGCTTCGCCGTGCTCGGCGCGGCGGCCGGCAGCGTCACCGTCGAAGACCCCGGCTGCGTTGCCAAGACCTACCCCGGCTTCTGGGACGACCTTGCCAACTGCTATCGGTCGATCGGCGCGCCCGATCCCTTCTGAATCGCTTCTCACCCGCCGGCGATGGTAGTAGGAGGGCGCCCCGCAGAACGCATGGCCGGCTTGCGCATCATCGGCTCCGGCCGCTACCTACCGGGGCGGCCCTACTCGAACGACGATCTGTCGCGGGTGCTCGACACGAACGACGCCTGGGTGCGCCAGCGCACCGGGATCGTCACGCGTCACTTCGCGCCGCCCGGGCAGGGTCCGGCGGATCTGGCCGTGCCCGCGGCGCGCCTGGCCCTCGAGTCGGCGGGTCTCGGTCCGGCCGATATCGACTACGTGCTCTTCTCCACGATGACGCCCGATCACCTGTTTCCCGGATCGGGGCCCTTGCTCACCGAGCGCCTGGGCATGAGGACGATCCCGGCTCTCGATCTGCGCACGCAGTGCGCCGCCATGCTCTACGCGTTTCAGGTCGCCGACGGCCTGCTGCAGAGCGGCGCCGCACGGCGCATCCTGATCGTGGGCGCGGAGGCCCACGCGGCGGTGATGCCGTGGGAAGATTGGGACGTGCTCGCGGGGACGGCCGACCGCCGCCCGAGTGCCGCGGCGTGGGAGCGCGCCACCCGCCACCGCGGCTGGGCCATCATCTTCGGGGACGGTGCCGGCGCACTGGTCGTCGAGCGTTCGGAGAAATCCGGGCCCGGCGTGGTCGCGGTCGACCTCCAGGCCGACGGTCGATACGCGCAGCTCCTCTGTATTCCGGCCGGCTTCCGCGAGCACCCGTACGTGTCCCAGGCCGCCCTCGAGCGCGATGCGGCGCTCATCCACATGGACGGCCGCGAGGTGTTCAAGCACGCCGTCACCAAATTGCCGAAGAGCGTGCAGGCGCTGTGCGCGCGTTCGGGGACGGCCGTTGGTGATATCGACTGGTTCGTGGCGCACCAGGCGAATCAGCGCATCAACGAAGCGGTCTGCCAGCGCCTCGGCGTGCCGATCGAGAAGATGCCGGGCAATATCGATCGCTACGGCAACACGTCCGGCGCGACGATCCCGATCTTGCTCGACGAGATGCTCCGCGACGGGCGTCTCCGCGAGGGTCAGCTCGTGTGCCTGCTCGCGCTCGGTGCCGGCTTCCACTGGGGAAGCATGTTGCTTCGCACGTAGTGTCCTGAGTCTGCAATTCGTTGCCGAATTGCAGACCCGCCGCTGTCGCTGGCGCGTCCGCGCTAGCGAATGCTGACCGCGTAAGTGATCGTGCCCGGGAGGCCGCTGAACGGCGCCATCTTCGCCTGCTTCAGCGAGCTGATGATGCACGTGCCGGTGGAGTTGCCCGCAAAAGGATCACCGATCGTCACGCTCGAAACGGCGCCGTTCCCGCTGAACGTGATCGCCGCGTTCGCTTGGCCGACCGAGCCGCCCGCTTCCTTGCACGCCGCAACCTGGCGCAGCACGGCGGAAACGGCTTTCTTCGCCTCCTCGGCATCGAAGCGCCGAGTGCTCGCGTCACCTCCGCCTGCCTTCTCGGCGCCGGCGGCGAACAGATCGGAGAAATTTCCGCTCGGGGCCTGCGTCGTCGTGGATCCCGTTTCGCTCGGTTGAACGGGCTGGGGTACGGTGTCCTTCAGCGGGTTCGGCCTGGTCTCGATCGTGGCCGTGGGTTCGGGCGTGACCGGCGCGTGGGCCGGCGCAGGGGGCGGTGCCGTCGCCCCGCCGGAGCTTGCCACCGCAACGATGATGCCGATCGCCGCGACGGCCGCGACGGCCCCGCCGATGATCAGCGGGCGCTTGCTGCGCCCCGTCGCGAAGTCGACGTCGGTGGTCGCGACCACGTTGAACGGATTCGGGGCCGGCGCTTGCGGTGCAGTGGGCGCCGGCGCGGCGCCCATTCGCGGGGCCGCGTGCTTCGGCACGGTGAACGCGGGCGGAGGAGGGCGAGAGCTCGCCGCGTCGAGAAGGGGCGGGTCGGAGGGCGCCGCCACGAACGGGTTGTCGGGGATCGGCGGGGGGCTCGGCGGCGGCGCATAAGGTTGCGTGCCGGCCGCGGGCATGGGCGGCACCACGGGCAGTGGCGGCGGACCGAACCCTGGAGCAGTCGGGACTGGGGGCAGTGCGGGTGCCGCTGTCGGAGCCGCGGCAACCTCGGCCGACAATCCGAGCGACGCAGCCGTGGCGGCGGCGTCCGGTGCCGACCGATCGAACACCGCGGTCGCTTCCTCGTCTTCGCCGACCGGATCATCGAACCCGGGGCGGGACGGCATCCGGGCGCGAGGTGGAGGGGCCGCCATCGGTGACGAGCCCTGCTTCGGCGGTGGTGCCGGTGGGGGGCCTCCGCGGGCGGCGGACGGTTGCTTGTCACCCGGTATCCCGAGACCGAGCGCGGTTTGCTTCAGGTTCGGAACGCCGGTTCCCGGTGCGGACGGCATTTTGGCCCGCGGAGCGGCGACACCGACCGCAGCGGCGGCCTTAGCGACTTGAGGCGGCACGCCGGGCGCAGAGGGCTGCTTGGTTCGTGGCGGAGGAAGCCCGGGCGCTGATGGGAGCTTCTCTCGAGCGGGCGGGAGACCGGGCGCCGAAGGCAGCTTCTCTCGAATGGGGGAGATCCCCGGCGCCGAAGGTAATTTCCCTCGCGCTGGTGCCGGCGCAGGCGCGGCCTTGGCGACCGGCGCCGCTGTCTTGATGTCGAGACCGGCGGGCACACGCGCGACGCGCGTCGGTTCCTCGGCGACAGGTTCGACTGCCACGACCGCGATGCGCGTCGTTTCGTCCTGCGAGACGACCGCGATGCGCGTCGTTTCGTCCTGCGAGACCTGCGCGAACGGATCAGGTTCTCGTGCGGCGGGTGCCGGTGGCGTCGGTGGTTCGGCTTTCGGCGCCGGAACCTCGACTTTCGCCGGCGGCGCGGGCGGCGTAGGTGCTTCGGGCTTGGGCGCTGGCGGCTCGACCTTCGCTGCAGGTGGCGCAGGTAGTGGTGCTTCGACTTTCGGTGCCGCTGCCGGAGCGGCCTTAGGCAGCGTGAGATACTGCTGAAACTCCGGGATCTTCTTGATCTCGAGCCAATCGCCCTGTCCCTCGCGCCAGGCGAGTGTCTCTCCGCTGAGCTTGCCCTCGCGAAGTTCGCGCGCGATCTCGGCTTCCGTGAGTTCGCGATCGTCGCCCTGACCACCGCTGTCCACGGCCCAGAGCGCTCCGGCCGAGGGCGTCACGACCTCGCCGCTCGGGCTCATCATGCCGATCAGCGTCGGCTGACGGGCGCGGACGGGCGCCGCGGCGGCCGGTGGTTTCTCCGCCGCGGGCATCGCGTCGGCGCGCGGTGCTCCCTCGCCAGGCGGTTTCGCAAACGCGGAGTCGGTCGGTGCGAGCGCGACGGCTCCGAGCACCTTGAGCTCACCTGGTTGCGTCGCGTCGATGCGGATGCCGCGCTGGCACTGCTTGCACTTGATCGAAACGACTTTGCCCGAGACCTTCTTCTCGTAGATCTCCGTCGCCAGCTGGAACGCTTTCCCGCAGGACGGGCAGGTGATGGGGAAGGCCATCGAGAGAACCCGTAGCGTACACTTTCCTCCCTGGAATGCCGCGTTTTTCGCGGGCCCAAGCGCGCGCTGCCCCGTCGAACCAGGATTTTCCGGGCTTGCTCGAGGCGCGACCCCAAGTTATCGAAGCGGTGAGCGGAGAATGCTGGGTTGGTCTGAAGGCCAGGTGACCGCCCGCCGCGATTGGGCCGAGGGGCTCGTCAGCCTCACGATCGCTGCCGATGTCGAGCGCTTCGACCCGGGCCAGTTCGTGAACCTCGCGCTCGAGTGCGAGGGCACCATAGAGCGCCGTTCGTACTCGATCGCATCGCCGCCGGGCGCACCACTCGAGTTCCTGGTGGCGGAAGTCCAGAACGGCGTCTTGACGCCGCACCTCGCCGCGCTCGGCCCCGGCCAGAAGGTCCTGGTCGAGCGCAAGCCGCAAGGCTTCTTCACCTTGAAGTGGGTGCCGGAAGCTCGCGACTTGTGGCTCGTCGCTACCGGCACCGGCCTCGGCCCCTTCATGTCGATCCTGCGGAGTCCCGAGGTTTGGACGCGCTTCGACCACGTGGTGCTCGTCCACGGCGCGCGGGATGCCGCCCACTTCGCCTACCGCGACACCCTGGTCGAGCTGGGCGCGGTGCATGGCGGAAAGCTCAAGGCCGCGTGGGTGCAAAGCCGAGAGCCACCTGCGCGCGGCGAGCTCGCCGGCCGTGTCACGACCGTCCTCGCCGACGGCCGGCTCGTGCGGGCCGTCGACGCCACCCTCTCGCCCGCCGAGTCGCACGTGATGCTCTGCGGCAACCCGCAGATGATTGAAGAGATGATGGCGCTGCTCGGCGCGCGCGGGCTGCGGCGGCACCGCGTGCGGACCCCCGGTCACATCACGATCGAAAAATACTGGTGACGATCGGTCAGCGTTGCGCGCGGCACCGTGACGCTCGCCATCGAGTCGCTCACACGCCGATGCGACCGTAGACCGGCAAAAGGGCGCCCGAGATGTCGCGCGCGGCATCCGAGAGAAGGAACGCGACGACGCCCGCGATCGAGGAGGTCGCGACCCAGCGCGAAAAATCGGCGTTCGGCATGCTCGCTCGGTTCGGCGGCGTGTCGATCGTGCTCGGCAAAACGGCGTTGATTCGCACGCCGTCCGACAGCACCTCAGCTGCGACCGCCTGCGCGAGCGCGACGACCGCCGCTTTCGATGCCGCGTAGGCGGCCGAGGACGCGCTGGTCCACGGCCGCACGGCCGCCATCGACCCCACGATCACGATGCTGCCCTCCTTCCTTTGAACCATCCCGGGCAAGAGCGCGGCCAGCGAGACGCGAGCGGTCTCGAGGTTGGCCTCGACCATCGACGTCCATGCGGCGTCGTCCTTCGCCTCGTGCAGGCGTTCGCCGCCGCGAAACGCGCCCGCAGCGAGCACGGCCCCGGACAGCGTGAGCCCCCCGCGGTCGATGCGTTCGAACAGCATCGACCATTCGTTCCGCGCCGTGACGTCGAATGCAGCCGCCAGCGTCCGACCGGCGCCGTGCTCGTCGTCCAGTGCGGCTTGCGTCACCCCGCGCCCCACCGCAACGACGACGTTCGACCCCTTCACGAATTCGCGCACCAGCGCCGAGCCGAGCGCGCCGCTCGCCCCCGTCACCACCACAGCCGGCTTTCCCATCAGAACGCTACTCCGAGCGATAGTCTAAAGAGAAACCGAACGCTGCCGAGCCCGTTGTTCAAATCTGCGACAAGGAAGTTCACGTTCGGCGGTGTGCGCTGAAGGCGGATCAACCGCTCGTTGTGGACGCAGTCGGTCTTCGGCTGTCCCCGGCTGTCGAAGCAGCGCCGCTCGGGGTTCAGTACCGCCCCGATCCCGAAGCCCCCGGCGAGCGTGAACGCGCCCCAACGCGAGTGCGTGGCGAGGTAGCCGAGCAACTGATGCTCCGTGAGGTCGACCGAATCGATGGTGCCCCGACCGTCCAGCGAGCGGTAGACGTAGGAATCGATCGAGTAGATCGCGCGCAGCACCGTTCCCCTGAGCGGCCGCCCCTCGAGCCAGAAGCCGAGGTCGAAGGCCGCACCCGAAAGCGGGCCGAGGCCGCTCGACGCGCGTTCGAGCTGTTCATCGCGACCCGAAATGTATCCGAAGGCCGGCGGCGTCTTGTTCACCACGAAACTCGGAACCACCTCGACGCTCATGAACTTCAGCACCCCGACCTCGAGCTCGAGCTCGAGCGTTCCCTCGAGCAGCAGGTTGAACGGGTCGAGGCGCGCGGACATCTCCGGCATCGACCGCCCGGGTGGTTCGGGCGGCACGGGTGGTTCGGCCGGTGGCGGGGGTTCGGCAGGGGGCGGTGCCGCCACCGGAGCCGCTACCGCGGCGGGAGCTGGAGCGGGTGCCGGTGCCGGGGCGGGCGCAGCTGCAGGCGCGGGTGCTGCCGGAGCAGGAGCCGGGGTGGGAGCCGGAGCGGGCGCGGGTGGCGGTGCTGGCGCCGGAGGTGGCGGTGCGGGGGGTGGTGTGGCAGGCGCCGGAGCCGGCGGGCTCTCGGGAAAGCTTGCCGTCGGCTGGGCGAGCGCTGGGAGGCCCACCACGAGGAGCGCGAGTGCGCCCGTCGAAGCTCGTCCGAGGCGCCGCAGCATGGCTCGGATCATAGCCCGTTTGCGGAGGTGCGCGAAAAGGAGGTGGGGTCGGGGCCCCACCCCACCAGACAAGAGAGGCCGTGCCGATTGCCGAAACCGAGCGCGCGAACTACCTTGATTCTCCTCCCCGATGCTGCCCTCGATTCAACCCGGTTCGGGCGAGTTCGCGCGCGCAACCGTGGATGTGCTCGTCGTTTGCGTTCACGAGGGAGCCCTCACCAAGAATAGCTTCGTTCCCGTGATCGAAGAGGCGCTCGGTGGCGGGCTGCTCCTCCACGCCAAACAGGCTGAATTCGAGGGCAAGGTCGATCAGGTGCTCGACGTGCCGACGCTCGGCCGGGTCAAAGCGCGCCGCGTGCTCCTGGTCGGGATGGGCAAGAAGGACGACCTCGACGCCGCGCGGCTTCGGGCGTCGGTCGCGGGCGGCATCCGCGCGTGCTTCGGGCCGGGCGTTCGGCGTGTCGCGATCGCCGTTCCCGAGGGCGTCGACCTCGGCATCGTCGCCGAGGCGCTGACGCTCGGGGCCTACCGCTTCATCAAATACTTTACCGGCGACCGTCGCCCGAAAGGCGAGATCGAAAAGGTTCTCGTGTTCGTACCGGGGCGGTTCCCGGCGAGCGCTCGCCGCGCGCTCGCCCTCGGCCAGAGCATCGCCGAAGCGGTCTGCCTTGCGCGCGACGCGGTGAACGAACCGCCCAACGTCCTCAATCCAGAGGCGCTCGCCGTCATCGCGAAGCGCCTCGCGCGTGAGCACCGCCTGAAGGTCAAGGTGCTCGACAAGCGCGGCATCCTGGCGGCGGGGATGAACCTCCACTACGCGGTCGGCCAGGGCAGCACCAACGAGCCGCGTTTCATCCATCTGACCTACTCGCCCCCGCGCGCGAAGAAGCGAATCGTGTTCGTCGGCAAGGGCCTCACGTTCGACTCCGGCGGGCTCTGCATCAAGCCGGCGCCGGGCATGGGCGACATGAAGACCGACATGGGCGGCGCGGCGGCGGTGCTCGGCCTGATGGCGGCCGTTGCGCGCAGCAAGCCCAAGGTCGAGGTCCACGGCATCGTCGGCGCCGCCGAGAACATGCCGGACGGCTCGGCGTATCGCCCCGCCGACGTGTTCCGTGCGTTATCGGGCAAGACGGTCGAGATCATCAACACCGACGCGGAGGGCCGGCTGGTCCTCGCCGACGCCCTCGCCTACGCGGTCGACCTCAAGCCCGATCTGATCGTCGACGCGGCGACGCTCACCGGGGCCGCGCTGGTCGCGCTCGGCAAGAGCTGCTCGGCTTACTACGCGACCAGCGACAGTCTCGCGCAAAAGCTCGAGACGGCGGCCGAGGAGGCGGGCGAGCCGTTCTGGCGCATGCCGCTGCTCGCGGATCTCGCCGAGCAGCTGAAGAGCGACGTCGCGGATCTCAAGCACACGGGCGATCGCTACGGGGGCTCGATCCTCGCCGCGCTATTCCTCAAGGAATTCGTCGGCAGCTGCCCCTGGATCCACTGCGACATCGCCGGCCCGGTGTACGCGGATCGCGCGAAGGGCATGCTGCCGAAGGGTGCCACCGGCCACCCCGTCCTCACCTTCCTCCGGCTCGTCGAGGCATTCTAGGCGCCGAGGTCCCTCTTTTCCCATGGCGGACAGAGACAAGCCCAACGACCTGCCGCTCTGGGGTGCACGCGCGCGCGTGCTGGTGCCCGGGCTCGTGGCCTGGCTCATCACCGTTGCCGAACCGGCACGGCAACCCGGTGTCCCCGTCATCGCTCGCGTGGTCGGCGTGCTGGGCGTCTTGTTGCTCTTCGCCGGCGCCGGATTCATGGGGTCGCATCGGGTCATCGGGCGTGCCCTCGCGCTTCACGGCTTCGTTTTCGCCGCGCTCGTTTCGTGGGCACTGCTCGACAGCGAGCTCTTGCCGGAGCATTTCGATCGCGGTCGCGCGCTACTCGGCGCGCTCGCGTGGTTGCTCTACGCCTTTGGCTGGGGTCGGGTCCGCTCCGCGAAGCCCGCCGAGGACGACGCGCACGTCGTTGCCGCGCCGCCGCTCATTCCGCGCGGGCGCCTGCCTCGCTCGGCGATCTTCGTCGCCCTCTTCGCGAGCCTCGCCGCGCTGCTCCTCGCTCTGCTCGCGTTTCGTGTCGATCGCCCCGAGCATGCGCTTTTTTCGCACGCAGCCGCCACTGCTGCCGGCCTGCTCCTGCTCGCGACGGGTGGCCGAATTGCCCTCGCCCAAGGTCAGCGCTTCGATCTTGCGAGCGACTCGAATCGCCTGGACGCGGCGGCGGTGCCCGGTGCGCTGATCGGCGTGCTGCTCGGGCTCGGTTTGGTCTGGGCGGCGCTCCGATGACACCAGGGTCCGACCCGGGCCGTTCGCGTGAGGGCCATGGCTGAGCACCGGAGCCGCTTCCCTCGTCTGGCGAACGCGATGAACATCGTTCTCTTCGTGCTCGCCGCGGCCGCGTTCGCGCTCGGTATCGTGGCCCTCGGCGACAGGAAGGACCTCCACGCCGTCTACTGGCTCGTCGTGGGTGGCCTCGCACTGAAGGGTGCCACGGACATGCTCCGCCCCAGGTCGACGCGATGAAAGCGTCCGGTCGCGTGATCGTCGCCGCGATCGGCGCGCTCGCGACCTTCGGTGCGGCTGCGTGCGGCGAACGTCAGGCCGTGCCGCCGTCCGACGGCCCACTGCCCGCGGGTGTCGCTGCTCGCGTGGGGAGCGACGAGATCCCGCTTTCGACCGTCACGCGCATCGCGGCGGCCCAGCGCATTTCGCTACGCGAGGCCCGAGAGCGTGCCGTCGCGGACGCGCTGTTTGCCCTCGGAGTTCGCTCCGACCCGTCACTGAGCGCCCTCGTGACCACGACCGAGCGCAGCGTGCTCGCGCGCGCACTGCTCGAGCGTGTGCAGGCTCAAGCGCGAGCGGACGGCCCTCCCACCGACGCCGAGGTCGACACCGTCACGCGCGAGCGCTGGGTCGAGCTCGACCGGCCGGTGAGCGTGCGCACGACTCATGCCGTTGCCCGCGTGCTCAAGCCCGGCGATCGAGCGGCCGCGCTCGCGGTGGCGACCCGACTCGCCGCCGCGCTCCGCGGCCTCACGAACCCCGCCGAGTTCATCGAGCGCGCGACCACTTTTTCGACGCCTGAACTCGAAGTGCGAGCCGAGCAGTTGCCCCACGTTACGCTGGACGGCCGCCAGTTCGAACCGATCCGCGACCCGAACAAGCCGGTCGAGGAGCTCGGCAACCTGGACCCGACGTACACGCGGGCGGCGCATGCCGTCACCGCCGTCGGCGAGCAAAGCCCGCTCGTCGAAACGCCGTTCGGCTTCCACGTCATCCTGCTCGAAGAGCGTTTGCCCGAGCAGCGTCCGAGTCTCGAGGAGCGGCGACGCTTGCTCGCCCCCGAGATCGAGAGTCGGCGCGCGGCGCGCCTGCTCGGCGAGATCAGTGCCCGCCTTCAGGCTTCGACGCCCGTCGAACAGGCCCGCGACGTCGAGACATTGACGGCGCTCGTCGCCGTCCAACCATGACCGGGCGGCGCAGCACGCTTCCCCCGCGCGATCAGGAAGCGTCGGTCTTCAGCGCAATCCTGATGCGCCTCTGCGATGGCACGCATGCCGTCGGCGTCGCGCTCGTCGACCAAGAGGGCGAAACGGTCGACTACGCCGGGTACCGCGATCCGTTCGCTTTGCGGGTCATGGCGGCCGAGTGGCGCATCGTGCTCGACATCGTGCGCGACATCGCCCGCCCCGGGTTCGCCGACGTCACCGAGCTGGCCGTCCGGGCGAGCGGCCGGAGCTTTGCGATCGTCGCCCTCGCCGAGGGCTACGCACTGGTGCTCGAATTGCCGCGGCACGGGTTCTCCCTCTCGCGCCGCGCCCTCGCGCAGGCCGCCCGCGAGATCGAAGCCGAGGCGGACCTGCCGCCGACCCGAGCCCTGCGGCAGGAGCGCTGGTCCCGGGTGGAGGTGCAGACGGTCGCAAGCGACCGGCGGCGTCCGCAGGCGGTCTGGCTCGACGGCGCCTGGCAACCCCTGGTCATCCTCGGCAGGCACCAGGTCGTGGGCGCTCGAGGCCGCCCAGGGCGGGGTGAGGTGGGGTACCGGGCCCGTATGGCGACCGGCCTAGAGTTCGCCCTGGTCCGCGAGCCCCTCGGGGCCTGGTTCGCGAGCGACCTCTAGCCCTTACCCGGCCCCCCCTTACCAGGCCTGGTGCGTGGCCGTTTGGCCGTCCAAATCCGGGAACCGCCCTTCCGGCCTCGCGGCGGGTTTTTTGAACGATTTTTCGTACGAAAACTCTTTGACAGGTCCGGGATTGGGGACTAGGTTCCGCGGCCCCCAATCGGGAGGAGCTTTTCTCCCCTCGATCCTTGAAAACTGAGCCCCATCACCCCGCGAGAAATCGCGTGGGTAGACAAAAAACGTTCGTCCCGTTCTCCCCGGACGTGGACGAACGAGTTCGAAGATAGCGAGCCAAATGGCGGCGCCGTGAGTTAGCCCTCACAGCGTTAGCCGAAGGATCCAACTGGAGAGTTTGATCCTGGCTCAGAACGAACGTTAGCGGCGCGCCTAATACATGCAAGTCGTGCGAGAAAGGGCTTCGGCCCCAGTACAGCGGCGCACGGGTGAGTAACACGTAGGTCATCTCCCCTCGAGTGGTGGATAACCCTCCGAAAGGAGGGCTAATACAGCATGAGACCACGACCTTGTTGAGGTTGCGGTCAAAGCAGGCCACTACATGTAAGCTTGCGCTTGAGGATGAGCCTGCGGCCCATCAGCTAGTTGGTAGGGTAACGGCCTACCAAGGCTAAGACGGGTAGCTGGTCTGAGAGGATGAGCAGCCACACTGGAACTGAAACACGGTCCAGACTCCTACGGGAGGCAGCAGTAGGGAATCTTGCGCAATGGACGAAAGTCTGACG